>ULUC01021622.1_pt1 | contig 249324 bp, 248 predicted proteins | sample 1958151 | NCBI WGS metagenome assembly ULUC01 (sample SAMEA4835750, study PRJEB28245) | human gut metagenome | biome: gut microbiome; material: fecal sample | place: Denmark | collected 2008
AATCACGCCTAAATATTCTTCTTATGAACTAATCAGAGACCCAACATCGCGGCTGGAGGTATATTCAGCACTCGACATAGCAACCTCGCGATTTTGAGGGTCGGTTCCGAACGTCCAGAAATATAGTCATTCACACGCGATGGACTTATTCCAATCTCACCAGCAAGTTGTTTTTGACTCATCCCTTTCTCTTCAAGAGATAGCTCTATCAATTCCGCAACAGTCGGTTTTTCTATCGGATAATGTTCTTTTTCGTATGCTATCACAATATCGGACATAACTGTAAGCTCCACTGCATTCTTATCATTTGAAGGCGTATTGTCATCAACCAATGGCAGAAGTTCCTCTACTCTTGCCAAAGCAAATTCATATTGTTCTTTACTAACTTTATTCATATCCTGTATCTTAAATGGTTGAACAATCTATTTTGTCATATTCTTTATGGGTGCACACTTTTCGAATAAAAATATAGCCCATTGTAAACTTTACAACTACTATCAGTCGATAATTGTTACCTCTAATATTGAATACATAGTGCTGGTTGCCTACATAATCAGCAGCAGGAAAATCTACTTTAATGTCTGATAGGTTCTTCCATTCAGCTTTTTCCGCTATATCATACCAACGTTCTAAAGCTATGCGTGAATCTTCATAGCCTTTCGTTTCGTAGAACTCTTTCAATTTCTTATGTGATACAATTCTCATATCTCATTTATTTGATGCAAAAATATGAATTAATTTTGAATTATAAAATTTTTCCAAGAAATATATTCTATAATATAGAATTTAGCAATAAAAAAAGCGGAACTAAATTAGTTCCGCTCAATAGTACTATAAAAACATGAAGTAATGAATTATCCCTTGAAGTTAGGAGACGCTGCATTGCTATTCTTTGCCCCTTGTTCCTCCTTGATTTCTGCAAGCTCCTCTTCTACCCTATCAGCATTCCCGGCAAACATGATTCCCTCACGCGTTGACCAGATGCCACCACTGACAGCGGAAACGGCAGTAGTCACCTTATCATTCAAATCATCAATCATATATGGAACCAGTTCTGTTTCTATGTCAATGGTCTGCGATGCCTTGTTAAACTCGGTTGGATTGATAGAGCCTAAAGCGGAAACAATGAAATTTACTCTCCGCTGCAAGAACTCACCGATAACCTCACCGTGATTTTCTACCGCCATATGTGCACCCATGAACATAAAGCGGAAAGCGGTTCCTGATGCTTTGCCTACCCCCTTCAACGTCTCAAAGGATATTCTTGGAGTGTTTGACATATCATAAGCCATATTAGTGAGTGTTTCTGCTTCAAAACGTACCGTATCCGGAACTTGGTTCCACGTCAGATACTGGGCATCCGCACCTTCACCTGTAAGTTTGACCATTCTATCCTTAACCTTACCCATGAAACCCTCTACATCACCAATTAGCTTCAGTAACGGGAAAAAATGATAGTCGATACAATCAGCATAATTAGATAACAATTTCTCTAATCGGACCCGAAAAGTCTTTATCTTCTTGCAATAAGGTTCAGGACGATAAGCATAGAGAACCGGTAGTTTTGGGAATCCATGAGCAAAAGGCGTTCTTTCTTCATACCCTTTAGATAAATCCCATTGATAAACCATTTTGTCCGTGATAGTCATAAAGCAGGTGACCTCCGAATCATCCATGAGCTTCTTTTTATACTCACGTGAGAAAGCAATCATTTTACCTTCATCGTTAAAGAACGGGTATAGCTTATCACCTCTGAATGGAGACCATAACACGCTTTTCAGTTTCTTGGTGGGCTTGACCTTCCCCCCGAAGGTAGTCTTTATTTTCTTCCAGAACTTCGCCCAAAATGAATCATCATCAGTGACATACCAATACTCGGCAACTTCCTGTTCGGATAACCAAGCACGGACAATCTTCTTGTTCTGATATTTGATTTTGTTGGATTTAAATACAGCCTTTACCGCATCCAACAGCTTCTTTTCATCATCATCAGTCGGAGTGCAATCCATAGACGGTTCTGTGCCGACCGTGAAAGCTGTTTGAATGTTCACTATATCTTGTTCCAATGGAATGGAAATACGGTTCACCGATTCAGTCTTATACTTTGCTTCGATTTCATAAGTCTTACCAGTTTTTTCATCGAAGTGCTTCTCTGCTTCTTTTCCAAGAACCTTTCTGTCCGGATACTTCTTTTTGTCAACCATGATTTCATGTCGTTCCGGATTCCAATCATCCCAAAGTTTGCAACGGTCGGGAAGTTCAGTCTTCCTACCTTTCTTCAGGTAGTTTATCTTCTGCCCGATGTCAGGCAATGCTAATATTTCTTCTAAATTCAATGGCATAGTTTATATTTTTAATGTGTGAATATTCCTGTTAAATCTTTCGGCTTCTGAATCTTACCAAGAAGCTCACCCAATACATAGTAACGTACAGCATCTATTCCGTGATTGTCATGGTCTTCCGGTTCGTTGATATAGTTCCCGTCCTTATCCTTTGCCCAAACATACTTTCTGAACTCGCTTTGCAAGTTGTACGAGCGTTTGGTTATATAAATCTCCATATCTTTCATTTTGTCAATTCCGGCATTGATAGAGCCTGCACCTTTCTCTACGGCATATATCTTGATTCCTCCGTTGTGTATCTCTTGAATCAAACGTGGGTCTGCGCTGTCAGCAATGACTTTCAATCCCCACGGGCGAAGAGTCTTGATGATGTCAGAAGAAAGCAATCCAGTACGGTAATCCACTTCATCCAAGTAAAGGGCGTTATCAACGATACCACAACGAATGGAAGCAGACGGGTCATGCGTATAACCGAAGTCTTGCCCGAAAGCAATTTTCTTTGCCCAAGCCGGGAACTCGTCAACAATTCCCCACTTCTTGAACACAGCACCTTCTGCAACGTCAGCCCACCGGCCGATAACCACATGAGCATACTTTTCAGGATTACTCACCTTCATATCCTCCACTTCTTTCAGGAACTCAGGAGAAAGGTTATCCAAATTATCAAAGTAAGTCGTATGAATGTGGAGCACATTCGGATGAGTGGAAATCTGAACCTGCACACCGTCAATCTCTACCAACTTGTGAGTTTTCTCAATGTATTTCTTGTAAATGAAGTGATTGGAATCGCATGGATTCATTATAATGATAATCCGGTTCTGAATACCCTTCTTGCGAATGGAGAGCATTATTTTATCGAACTCATCTTCGCTTGTCCATTCTTCCGCTTCATCGCAGACGAAAGTCGTAATGCCTTGAATGGATTTCAGTTTTGCTGTCTGGTTTCCGGAAGAAGTCTTGATACCCCGGAACATAATACGGCTTTTCGTCATCTTGTTGACTATATCCGTCTTGGTGGTCTTGAAGTATTTGGTAGTTCCGTCCAGCTCTATCTTCTCCATCATTTCGGGGATGATAGACATACCGGCAGAAACCATAGTGTAACGGGTGTAGAGAATCTGATGAACTATCTTCTCTGCCAGTGTCATTTCAAAGGTCAACCGCTCAATGAAAGTGGAAGCGTTGAAAGATTTACCCGAACCACGCCCACCGGTGATAAGGATAATGAATTTCTCCGTATCGGTGTATAGTGGATGATATATTTCTTGGGGTACTATCATTTCAGCTTGTTTTTAATCCAGGAATCAATGTTGATGCCATGCTCTATGTCTGTTGGAATATCAGCGTCTTCTGACTCTTCACCAAACCCTTCTTTTCTTCCTAATGTAGAAAGCAAATAACGAATCATATAACCATCTGGACGTTCACGCCAACCAATAAAATTTCCTTTTTCATCCTTTTCGGGAATACCCAATGCTAGGACACGGGCAGAAACCAAGCATTCGTCAACTAAAGCCCCACGCTCATCCGATATAGCATCCTTAAACTCCACATCGTCTTTCGCCCATTGGTATATAGTTTTCCGAGCCACTTTGAAAATAGCGGCCACCTTAGTCAGATTCCCACCGGATTTACGGAGAATCTTCCTAAAATCTTCTATTTTTGGTTTCTTTCCCATATTCTTGCACACGGGCGCACGTATCTGTTACTTTCGTCACTTAATCATTTTCAATACATCTTCTCCTTTAGCGAACTTGTCATCTGTACTAATACCAAGCAAATCGCAAAAATCTTCCTTAGCTTCATAAGAAGAAAACGACAGCATTATATACGCCTCCTCGTTTTGTTGTCTTTCTATTGCCGAATCTCTTACTTGCTGCTTAACAGCTTTCATGTGTTCTTTTTTCTCCTCGTATGTTTTTTCATCCGTAGGCTGAGTTTCTATTTCATCAAACGATGATACAGAGGATAATAAATCATCCAAAGAATCAGACAAAGGAGGAATAGCTGTATTTATAGAAAGAATATCGTTGAGTTCTCCAATATCCAATCCAACATCCGTATAATCTATATCAGAGATATAACCAGCTATAAGGTCTATATCAGGTTTTGTGTTCCCTACTGCCATATATGTAAGCTGTTCCTTTTCAACTTTATCATCTAAATTCACAACCTCTACCTTTACGTCATAATCAGTGCTTGGAGTACCATCATATTTGTAATACAAATCCATTGCTTTAATTCTCCGATGCCCGTCAATCAGATTTCCTGATTTCTCATTCCATACAATACCACCAAGAAAACCAACTTTCTGCAAATTTTTCTTTTGCAGTTTTACCTTCTCGTCCGAATGCCTTTTAGGATTAATCGGATTAAGGTTTATTTGGAAGCGTTTTATAACCCTTGTTTCACTTTGTTTTAACTCTTTCATAGTCATATTCAAACAATTTCCGTTCTACCAATGGATATTCATTTATAACTTTTTTTAAATCACATGGATATTTATAACGAAGAAATAACAAGTAATTAATATCTGTTATATCAGTACCAGATGACTGATGTTTCCCTCCGTATGATTCGGGGTTGATTAGACTTTTTCGACTAATGTACTCCAATACATCTTTATTCCGATATTCCGATAATGGATAGCACTTCTTTTGTGCTTCATTGATTCCATTCATATCGTATGTGCGTAACATTAAACGTCGATTCATCGAATCAGATTGCTTGAAACCAAAGAAAGCCCATTCAATATTATATTTCTCCCTTACTATATCGGTAAGTTGAGCCATATTGTACAACTTTTGCTTCTCATTTCTGACACATCCCATATATCCAATGCGCCTGTATGAATAAAGAGCAAAGTGCGGAATTTGAATATATTTCATATTAGGGTACTTCTTACAAGCGTAATTTATATACCGATTAATGTGAGATAAGTCTTTAACGACATACATATAGACGCAAACGATCTCTTTGAAATAAGGTGATATTAGGTCTAAAAGGGCTATACTGTCCTTGCCCGATGCCGAGTGAAACAATATAACCCTGTCAGTCTTCTTTGCGACAGCTTTAATTATATCTATCGCTTTCTTCATTAGACAACTCTGCCTCCTATACGGCGGTTAATTCTTGCTCTTTGAGCTGCATTTCTACCGGTAGACTGAAAACGACCTGCTTCATAATCTTTTCGAGTACGATACTTTCGACCACTTGCATCCGTTGCATACGTTTCTGGCATAATCTTAATTTTTTAATTAAACAATCTTTTTACCAACAAACAAAGCCACCGAAATGGCTTATATTATTTCAAACCTGAATGACTTATGATTTCACAAATATGTAAATAGTAAAATAATGGTAGCTCTTTCGGTGGATTCTTCTTGAACTCTTTTAATTGTTCATCAAAATCGTGAAAATCAAATTCATCGTGCATGAATTTTATACCTTCTTCTGTTACTTCACCTATACCAATTTCATCAATGGCAACATCAAGTGTCCATGGTGCACCAGTACTATAAAAATGGATAGCCTCTATATCAGTTCTTAAGACAGGCTTGCATTCATCTTCATGCCCCGATTTTCTTAATTTCTCATTCTCGTCAACTTGCGCAAAATCCGTGAACATTTTTTCGTATTTTGTACTAAGCATACGTGTTTCTATGTCTTTTTTGCCATTTAAAATAGCCAAGGCATTTTCTTTTGTCATTACAAGCGAATACGCTTCTATCTCTTGCCCATTATAACTAATCTTCATATTACTATATCGTTATAAAAAATTATACCATAAAAGGTTGTACCCCAAAGGTACAACCACAACCAAAGATAACGAAATATCTTCAATCGTTATACACGACAATCGGTTTATTGTCGTAAACTAAGCCATTTGTCCCGTCTTTCTCTACACGCCTCTAAGGTAGGCGCACAACAAGCAAAGAGTTCACCACTTTCAGTACGGTAGTCGTACTGGTACATTCTCACTCTCTTTCTGCCTAACTTCGTTGTGTAGGTAGTGTAATTCTCTTTACCGGGTTGGCATACGCTGCAACCTCTTTCGTCGTTAATTGAGTTCATAATCATTTATCAATACTTACTTAGTAATTTGTAAAACATTCGCCTTTTCTCTATGTATTTAAGACCGTTTCGTCTAAGACCTCGCTTTGATTTTGATACAGTCATTTGGCAACCTGCAACGCCAACGTAGATGCAATTTAAATGATGCCTTTTAGCTTGTTTGAAAGCCCACCAAATCGCTTCACGGCAATATCTATAGCTATCATTTTGAATACCCTCGTATCCTCTACTCAAAATGAAGTGGCCTATTTCATTTGCTTCTTCTTCTGAATAGCATATTGTGAAGATATTATTCATCCTTTCTTTGCTTTACTTGTTCAACCAAAAACTTTTTAAAATCATTCTTGTACTGGCTGTGAATGATTTTATACTGATGGGATAGGTTAGGCAATTGTTTATAACCTTTGCTATACAAGAATTTGGCTACTAATTCAATCTTTTCACGGTTACTGAAACCTCTGTCCTTACACATGTTAATTATACAGACATTCGCCTTGCTGGTAGGCTTCTTTTCAACTGGTGGCATGTATTCATGTCTGCCATAAGCAAGCGTTCTTGGATAGCCAACCGCTTCACCTAAATATTCACCTGTGATGCAATCAAATTCACCGTTAATTAAACTATCTGCTATTTCACCCATAATAATCCAACATTTAAAATTTAGCATTCAATCTTTCTTCACTCGTATAAGCCACTACAAGCCCAGTTTCATCATGCTGTATGATGATGTACTTTTCACCCCTCTCTATGGTAGAGAAGTCATAAGGGGTTACCATCTTACCCAACACTTTGCCCAGTTGCTTCATCAATGGGGCTTCAGGGCTGATAACTAAAACTAAATCAGCTTTCATAATCGTGTATATTGTGGTAGCTCGAAAGCTACCGGATTAGAACTCAACCAATATCAATCTTTCTAAAGAACCTGATGCTTTCACCCACATATGATTATGTCCGAAACCATAATCGAAAAACAGTTTAAAGTAAGGGTATTGTACTGTTAAAGAGTTCATACAGCCCTTTAACTCGTCTTCTGACATACAAGAAGTGATTTCATTGATAATTTGAACGAAAAGGTGTAAAACCTCTGGTTCATTATTCAATAACGGTTTTTCTATAACTGCTTTTAAAAATATATTTTCTTTCATATTCTTCTATATTGCGCAGGGCTTTCGCCCTGCTGATTAAACTTATGCTAATTCTATCGCTCTTGCAGGCACACAAATCATAGTCCATGTTTTGCCCTCTTTTAGGTAATCCACAGAGTATTCAACTTCAAAAGTGCAAACATTCATATCAACACCTGAAATAGTACCTTCTACCTTACCATTTTTAGTAGTTACGACTACTGATTGACCTTTCTTAAATTCTGTTGCTTTCATATCTTATATGTTTTAATTGTTATTACTTCGTTTCTGATGATGCAAAGATAAAGCAAACTTTATTAAACACAACAAGTTTGATAAAGTTTTATTTATTACTTAACATTATTTAATAAAGCAAACTTTATCCTAATTAGGTTATTTGATAAAGTTTGCGTTACTTTGCGGAGTAATTGAAATAAAGTATAGTTTATGGATTTGAGAATAAAAGAAATAATGAGCGAGCGAAACGTCACTTCCGCTTGGCTTGCGGAAAAGGTTGGCATTTCAAAGGTTGCAGTTAGCAATATCGTGACTGGAAAATCATCCCCCTCATTGGATAATCTTCTAAAAATAGCTGATGCTCTCAATGTGTCTATTACAACACTGATAGGGGAAGATAAGGAAGAGGAAGAAAACGTTATCGTCTGCCCCCATTGCGGAGGTAAAATCCATTTTGACGGAGAACCACGTATGCCGGACCATGAAAATATACAAGGAAAAGAATACTATAAATAAAGATAGAATTATGGATTTAGGACAATTATTTAAAGTCGATTATTGGTGGAAATTAGTACTTTTATGTGGCATCCTTCTTTCCGCAGCAGCAATGATATTTGATATACAATTTATTGAAAGAAGATATGTTTTAGGACTTGGATTAGGAATGACGTTTATTGGCATTGGGTATTGGAAAGCAAAATATGTAGCCCACGAATTTGTACCTGGTGGAATGTTTAAGTATGATGTATTTAAACATGACTGGGTAACAAAAAGTATTATAGGGGTAGGAATTATAATATCTCTCTACTTTTTTATTAGAATATTAATTCTGTTAGTTGTATAAAATTGAGCCGGAGCACTGAACTCCGGCCTGTTGATTTACTTTTTACGATTAATTTCATCACTCAATTTACCTTTGAGCATTTGAAGATATTCATAATCTCTTAATCCCTCCTGCCTTATATTTCTGCTAATGATTGCAGCTGTTTCAAAAGGTACTCCTTTTTCTGTGGCATTTTTCACTATTCTTCGTTCTTCTTTTTCATAATAGTCTTTATCATCAGACATAAAACCTCCTTTTTTAAAGTTAATACTAATATATCAACCTTTATGTATGCTTAAAAACGGAGTTATACACATAACACAAAGAATTTTGTGCAGAAAAGCATCGTAAATATATGAATAATTATAATTCGATGGCTCAAAATTGAGTTAAAAAAACAAAGCGGTAAGTAATTCTTATCGCTTTGTTAATTGATTAGCCCTTTAATTCTTAACCGATTTACGATTTCGGTGTAAAGATACTCTATATCTCCACTAAAGTCCCCATAATTCTGATACAGAAACACGACATCAGCACAATTGTCGGAAATTGTACTCTTGGACTGAACACCCAATACCCTTGACATCTCCTCACGTAGCCCTGCAGTCATTTTTCCTCCGGCAAGTGAACTTGGGGAAAATAGGTACAGGATAATAAAGATGAATTTCTTTCTCTGGGTCACACTATCAATGTTTGGGGGACATCCTCTTTCATTCAGCACTTCAACAAATATTTTATAGATTTCATGGATAAGGCTCTTGTCTTTTAAAACCGGTTCAGTCAAAGCGTTTTCTTCTTCCGAAAGTTCAGACTTCTCAATACGAATCTTTTTAAGACGAATTATTTTGTTAAAATCCAGTTCCATAACACGATTATTTTAAAAGTAAATAGTATATTTGCATCATAATCGTGTAAGGAAGAGCTGATTCATGGTCGTGCGTGGGTTGGCTCTTTTTCATTCTTCCCCATTCGTGCTGACGAATGGTTTCTTTTCCAAATCATAGCAGGTGATATATACCCGTTTTCCGTTGACTTCGCATAGAGCAAGGGCGTATCCTTTCTCCAGTATTTTAACCGGCTGATTGTTGCAATAGACTATACTTCCAACCGGAACTCTTATAAAATGGCGTACTATCATTTGATTATCTTTAGCTTGTTGTACCAGTGTGAAGAAAAAGGGAACCACCCGATTAAGAATGATTCCCCGAAAATGATTACTTTATATAGTTTGCTCATGGATTTTTCTTTTTAAGTATTTCAATACATTCCTTTACTCCATCATCGAAACCTTGTTTATACCCTTTGGTATAATCCCCTGTGGTATATACTGCCATTGACAGAAAAAATAGAAGGATACCTACAGGCTTATACCAACCGGGAAGTGATATAGAAAACGGCTTAAATGTAATTGTGAGATCTCCAACCCATAATAGGGCGATAATACATATAATTGTAAATAATATTGTTTTCATATTCAATACTTTTTCCCGTTCAACATAGGTCTTAATTCATTGTATCTCATCTTCTGTTCAATGAACCACTCAATATCTATTCCTTTCCAAAGACAGTATTGCCATACATCAAGAATCACTCCTTTAACCGACCTTGTAGATTCGGATATAATTGTTCCGGTGCAAATATCAAAAACTATCTCTGCAAATGTGTGTTCTTGGAAAAAGTCTGAAACGTCATTGAGTTCATCCACATTATCCAACGTATCTTGCAAATCCCAGCCGCGCAGCCCAGCAAGGTCAAGACAGCGTATCACAACATCAGCTAATTCTTCCTCCACCGTTCCTTTGATATATTTTTCAAAACAATACTTGAAATTGACATCATCGTGCGGTTCTTCATCCTCATAAGAAGATTTGAAAGATTCCCTGTCGGCATGTTTCCCCTTTCTATCCGCTTCCACAGCTTCCATAAGCTCGGAAATGATAAGGCAAAGGCAGTGTTCGTTACTCAGTTCTTTATCGTGGAAACCGTGCGTTACTGCGTTACGGTAGGCTTTATTTCTTAATTCGTTTAAGCTCATGATATTTTGGTATTAATTGGTTGGCAATAAAATACCCGATAACCGCCACAAAGCAGTTTCCGGGTATTCACAAAGCACTAACAAGGATTGTCAGTAGAAATTTTACGTAGATTAGTTATAATCGATGTCTCTATCTAACAAACAATATAAGAATAATTTTAAGACTTGAAGAACTCTTAATCTTGATTGCATATTGAATATACCTAGTCTTATTTTATTGCGTACGGATACCTTAAATCATGAATATCGACAATATCCTTACACAAACTATCCAAAGAAGGCATTATAAATGATCTTGTGATTCCTATTTTTTCAAGTTTACTCAATATGTTTTGTTTATATTGTACAGGAATTATATATTTTGCATAGATGAATTCGAATTTTTCCTTCCAAGGTTCTGGATAAAGTACAAATATGCCATTCTGATTTTTATACCTAACATCTGTCATATTAGGAACTAATAAAGTTATTGCAGGAAATGAAAATATGTCATCTTTATCTTCATTAAAAACCCTTCTTGAGAATTGATAACTTTGATAAACAATTCCATCTTTATCAAAATTAGAGCAACATGCAAAATATAATGCAATTAAAGGATTATAAGTCCAATCAAGAAGTCTCGTTGGAAGTCCATAGTGTTGTGCTAGAAACAGGAATTCCTTATCATTTTTAGGGCGTGCATCCGTAAACATTGAATATTTTCTTTTAAAATCTTCAAATACCTCTTTCTCATATTGCTTCAACACGTCCTCCTGTCCTTCCTTGAACCTCCGACCTATTGAAGGTATCAATTTATATTCAGAAGAAGATTGGCCTCTGAAAAAATCCATTTCAGGGAGGCCATATTGTAAAGACATAAAACTTTCCAAGGTTTGTACAGTAAATACTTTCATCACTTTTTTATTAAGGTTATGATATCACTTAAATTCTACATTCGAGTTGTGTATTCACTGCAAATATACGATTTTAATTTACAGAAACTCAATAAAGTTTTTCTGCTATAAAAAAAATCAAAGGGTAAACACTAATTTTGATAGAATTAACTTTTAATATCCTCTCACTTGATATTAAGCTCGCCCACAGCTGTTTTATGGTTATTGCTTTCATTTTGTTCAGTTTTGAATTTCTTGTTCATTTCCTTTTCTGCTGCTTTGGCTCCTTTTTTGAATCCCTCCACAAAGCTGTCAAAACAAACTCTATGGATTTCTAAAGTACACCTTCTCATAAGTGGGCAAATAGAGCATCTTTGGCTAAGTCCTGCTGATTTCTTGGCTAGTTTCGTTACATTTTTCATTGGATTTTTAAATTAATTATTACGATTTCTTCCCGCTGCGACTTCACTCATACACATCTTGCACCAAGAGGTGAGACATCGGTATTCCTTATCCCCATATCTGACAGTCCTGTTATAGAACCGGTGGAGCGGAAGGAAACGTCCGCAATGCGGACAAACCTTTCTTCCGGCTTCCGTACCGGCAACCGTTTTGGCTTTACGGCGTACAAGCGTACATCCCCTGCATTTATCCAGTCTGCCTTTGTACTTCCGGCATTTGTGCAGGGAGATGCGCCCGCATGGAGCGAATTTTTCGCAGTCGAATCTGGGTTCTGTATGATAGATGTTCATACGGCACTGTCCATCAAATCAAACAATGTAGGTGCGCTAACTTCCATCTCCGCCTCATACAGATATGAAAGACTGTCTTTCCAATAGTCGTAATTGAGTTCGGTAGACAGACCCTTCCTTCCCAGATTGATTGCGCAATATGGAACGGTGCCGATACCTCCGAATGGGTCAAATACCAGCTCACCCTTGTTTGAGTACCGTTCAATCAGTCTTTCAACGATATCGAGCTGTAAAGGGCAGATGTGGTTCTGCCGTTTCTTCTGTGACTGCTTGGTATTGAGCGTGCGCATCCGGGTGACATCATCCCATATCCAGGGCTTCTTGCTTACCGGATCAACGGCCATAAACGTTTTAGGCAGCTTTCCGTAAGCTTCCAATTCCTCTGCGAATGATACATGTTCTTCGTAGTTATATATATGCTCGCGTTCGTAGTTCCTGAACAGATGGCGTATCTTGTCTATTCCGGCTCCTTTCATGTCCTCATAGCTCAATAGAGGGTTACCTGATGATTTCCAACTTGCATGGGCATCTATCTGCCAACGGGCAAGCGAGTATTCACTCTTATTCTTTGTCACCGGCAAATCAGCATAGGCTCGTGAGGTATCAGAAGGCAACTTTCGGAAGAGAAGAACATATTCCGGGCAACCGATACCCATCTTTGAACCGTCCTTACACATTTCTGTATATCCAAGCCGATAAGTCTGGTTGTTCTCCCTTACTACATCCGTATCCACTGTAATACGCCCCATGTAGCGGAATCCGTGCTTCAGATAATGGAACACTGTCATTTCGCTGAACGGGTCGATGGTGGGCATACCGTCACCCGTAGCGTTGCCGAACAGTACACGGTCCTTTACATGGATGCAGGCCAACCGGCCGGGCTTTAAAATACGCATAAGCTCCGGGGTGAGATAGTCCATCTGCTCAAAGAACTTGCCGTTGTCTTCATTATGTCCGAAATCATTATAGGTAGGCGTATATTCGTAGTGGTTGGAGAACGGGATACTGGTTACAATCAGGTCTACCGAATTATCTTCCATCTTCTGACATTCAAGTACATTGTCATTATTGATAGCTTTCCACAGTTTGCCGGACTTCTCTTCCCGACTGGCGAACATCCAGCGCATCATCTTTTCCTCTGCCTGCAAACCAAACAAACCGTTCTTGCGGACTATATCGGTCATCTTGGCTACCATCTGGCGGTGCTGCGCCCACTTCTGCATGAATGATTTGAATATTTCACTTTCGCTTTCGGCATACACCAAGTAAAGGTCTACGGGATGCTGCTGCATAAACCGATAGATACGGGCTATCGCCTGGAACTTGTCATTAAAACGGTAGTCGATGAACATGATTGCCTTGTGGCAGTGGTACTGGAAGTTCAGACCCTCACCCAGCATCTCCGGTTTTGCGGCCAGATACTTCAGACGGCCGTCCTTGAAATCTGCTATTACCTTATCCGCTTCCTTATCATCTTGCGAGCCATACACAGCCTTACATCCGGGAATTGCCTTGCAGAGTGCCTCACGTTCAGCCTCCAAGTCGTGCCATAAAAGGAAATGGTCATCCTTGTTTTCCGGGCGATTGATTATCTCCACCACACGGGCAATCTTTTCCTGCATGTTGTCCCGGCGTTCCTTTGCAGCATCAGCCAGACCGAGAGCAGCCTCACGGAACATTTTCACCTGCCCGTCACGGTCGGCTCCGGCAGTGGAATTATCCACACTCACGACTTCTTCATGTACCCGTAACTCTGGTAACTCATATCCTGTATCGGGATAACCTAAATCAGACGGTTTGGTGAGGAACAACGCCCATGTACTTACCCATAACCAGAATTCCTTCTCCTTGTGGGGATAGAGGGTAAGATTGTTCGCCTTCGTGCTGTCACGCTGGAAGAACCTTGTAAGTGCCTGCCCGGTATCCATCACTCCAAGGTAGCCGGCATAGTGTATCAGCTCCTTGTATCTGTTGGGTGACGGTGTGGCAGTGGCAACAAACCTGTACGGAACTTCTGCAAACATAGGAAGAAACTCCTGATAGGTCTTGGTTCCGAATCCACGTAACACGCTCGCTTCATCCAATGAGGTAACGGTAAAGTAGGAAGGTTCTATTCTTATTCCGTCCTCGCCGTCACGGACACGTTCATAGTTTGTCACCATGATATTGGTCGGACATTGCTTCACCTCCTGCATAGTACGTACATAGGTCACTTTCATGCCCAGATGCTTTTCGGCCTGTGTCAGGAACTCCACTACTACACGCTTGGGGCAAACTATCAACCCTTTGCCTCCTGTGCAGTTCAGGATTACCCGCAGTATCTCCAACTGGGTTACGGTTTTCTGCATACCAAAGCTGGAGAATATCGCACGGCATCCACCAGATATTGCCCAACGAACTGTATCCTTGACATGGGGATATAACGACGGGGTAAGTTCATCAGCCTTAACTTCAAATCCTGTCTGATGGCTGATGGCCATCTTGTCTTTTAGAAATTCTATATATTCTTTCATTATACTGCTTCTTTTAATTTATTTAGTCTAAATACTCTTAACCTTTTGCAAAGAGCCTCGGTATTCTTTTTTGCCTGAGTAACCTCAACCGCATTCCCGATAAATTTCTTTTGGTCGGCTTGTGTACCAACCAAGACATAATTTTCAGGGAATCCCATGATGCGCTTAAGTTCCGATATGCGGAGCATACGCATTTTTATATCCACTATGCCATACATAGCCATGAACTCCTTTATCTTTCGAGTCATTGGACTGTCTGTCTCGTAGATTTCTATTGCTACTTGTCCGCTTTCCGTAGTTACCAGATAAGGCGGCATCTTATCCATGCGTGCTATAAGAGTGAAGCAAGGATTATCAACAGAGCCACCCGCACTATTAAATTGCGGATTCATGAGATAATGCCATTTTCGGTTTGCCGTAATGGTTTGAGACGGTTCATCTATGCTGCTACCGATATTGGAGAAAGCGGTATTCATAATCCATGGCTTACAAGTAACTATGTTGAACTTCGGATTGGTCGTTACCGTACCTGCTGGAACATTGATTGACATAGGTATACCGTTACCGTATTGCATATCCAGAAAGCTGCTTTCAACCAATGCAAACCGGTCTTTCGTTGTGACCGTTGGAACTGGAAGGTCTACCGAATGATTATGTCCATTTCCATAATAAGCAGAGACAAAAACATGGTGGTCTTTGCAGGTGATTGCACCTGCCGGTTCTTCTACAGACACATTCTTGCTTTCGGGATGTCCGCTGAACTGTTTGGAGAGGAAGCAGACTTGCGCTACTCCAAGTCTGCCTTGCGTGGCTACCACCGGACATGGTTCGTCAATCCCAGGAGCGTTATATTTCCCTGTACGGCTCATAGAATTATACTTCACGAGGAAGGCGTCTTTCCCACCTGCTACAAATTTGATAAGTCCGGCATAGATGCGTTCAAGCGTTTTCTCTGCAAGAGGCTTTTCCCTAAAGATGGTAGTTCCTTCGTCAGAAAAATCAAGAACTTCCTTGACGGGTTTCCATTTTTCCAGCTTAGAAAACATATCTTGCCTACCACCTTTACAGTGGGTCGGTTCAGGGAATACTATCGGCAAGCTCTTTTTAGCAAAGATGCCGAAGAAGCGTTTCCTTGTGGTGTAGGCACCGAAGTCGGCAGCGTTCAGGATGCGGTGCTCAAAGTTGTAACCGTACTTCTTGACATTGCGCACCCACTTCTGATAAAGCCTGCCTTTGTCCATGCTGATAGGCTTCCCTTTTTCGTCCATATCTCCCCAGCTCATAAACTCTTCCACATTCTCAATCTGAATGTAGTCAGGATCTATCACATCAATGTAGCGGAAGAGATGTTCAGCCAGTGTCCGGCTATCAGCATCACGTGGCTGACCGTCTTTGGCTTTCGAGAAGTTGGTACACTCCAAAGAAGCATGAAGCATTATCATGGCATCAGGGTATAACTGACGAATACGTTCTACAATAGTGCTTATCGGGGAAAGTTCCAGTGTACGGATATCCTCAATAAAGTGAAGTGCATCAGGGATATTGGCATCATGTGAAAGGATGGCATTCTTGTCATGGTTCACACAACAAACAACCTTTGCACATCTATTTCCATCCAATCGTGCTTCTTCCACACCTTCGGACAAACCGCCGGCACCACAAAAAAGGTCTATCACGAACAATTCGATATCGGACAGACCTTCTAAACTCCTTAGTATTTCTTTTAATGATTTCATAATCGTGTATTCTTATTTCTAATTTGAATAAATCCCCTTCGTTCTGTTTCTTCTAACAGTGAAAAGTCTTCATCCTTGATTTCACATTCTGTTTCGTAGTTCACGGAAGTATAACTTGGGATATTGAACTTTTTCCGGATTCTTACGATAACATCCGGATTTCTTGTTACCCAGTAAACGGTTATTCTCATGGTGACATCAGCATTTTTCTGGCTTCCTCATCTCCTGCATCAGCACGGTGCTTGATTTCAATGTACTCAGCATAAGAGATTCTGTTATTTCCACGCTCCTCTATCTCTTTTTCACGTTGGTTTCTGTATCGTTCACGCTCTTTCCGTTCAATATCTTTCCGACGTTCAGAAACGTAGTCCAGCATCGCACTTGTTATTTTCAATGGATCTATTGAACCGTAGAACCGCCCATACTTCCCTGACTTAAACCGTGCTATGAAAAAACAGATTTCAGCGGCATTTATATAATAATACTCCGAAAGGAATATCTCCGATAGTTCAGAAAGTTGCTCTTTCGCTATCTTGGTTGAAACTTCCGCAAAGTCATTCAATGAGCCAAATTGTATCTTTAGCCATTCTATCGGTGTTTCATCCCCATAAGTAGAAGACAATAGCCCTAAACTCGGAATGCTGTCATTCAACGCCAGTTCTGAATGGGTTGCATTACATCTGACAAGTTTGAACTGCAAATCAGGGTTGTAATCAAGAATGAATTGTGCAGGATCGGGATATTTATTCAATAACGCCCTCTGCTTCAAGTTCCTTTCTCTTTTTTGCGGCAGCTTCTCTAACGGTTGTAGCGACTGCAAGAACTGAATCACGTTTTCGCAGCTCGCTATCCTGTTGATTTTTACTAAGTCTTGTCCCATTATAGTTTCCTTCCAATATTTTAGTAAAGTTTGCTTGTTTGAAAATCCAATCAAAGTCGCATTTCCAATTGCGGTCATTAGCTCCAAGTAGGAACGGGGATTGAAGAATGAGATTGAAAACACTCCTCACTGACTCTTTCCCATATTGGGCTATCCGGGCTTTTACAGCCTTTTTTCTCACATCAGTCATTGATCTTATCTGCTGGAGTCTGTCTTTGAATGTGGTATTATAGTATTCCATCAATCCGCTGTAATCAATCTTTTCAGAGGGGGAGGGCGAAGAAAGCTTGTCTTTCTTTGATACTCCGTCAGGAGTATTTTCTTTCTTTTGATGTAGAGATATATCTATATACTCTCTTTCTTCTTTCTTTATATTTGTGCCCTCTGTGTGCCCTGATTTTTGTAAAAGTTCGGATTGCGGTAGATTGTTGTTCATGGACTGTGCCCCAAGTTGTGCCCTTAGTTGTGCCCATTCCTGTCTTAATTCATTGATTTCCTTTTCAATACCTGTGCCCTTACTTGTGTCCTTGGTTGTGCCCATTGGATTATATTCTTCATATTTACATAAGGTTATAAGGTTCATTCCTTGATTGCACTCAACAGTTATCATACCTTTCTTTCTAAGATGCACAAGAAAGGAACGCACTTTCTTTTCAGACCATTTCCAACGCTGTGACAGAAATCTTATGGATGCAGGATATTGACCTCTTGAATAAGAGATTTCTCGACCTCCGATACTCTCCTTTCGGGGCGTTGCCTCAAATCGTGCAGACTGAATTAAGTCTAACCACGCTTCGCAACTGCTAAAAGTACGGGCTTCATTCCACATTTCATTCGAGAAAAACCTGCGGCTTAGCCTCAAAAATCCTTCGTCCATAGTCTTAGAATCTCACGTTAGTTAATTGCCTTCCGTTAGAAAATACAGCCCACTTACCATTACCGCTATCAAACAATCGTAAATCCGACACCTCTCCGAAACGTTTGATGTTACCGCATAAATCCACAATCCATCCACATTCTTTAGAAGGATGCGGGCGGATGGCACGACCGACTATCTGATACCACATGGCAAGTGACATTGTAGGACGTGCCATAACGACCGTATCAAGTTCCGGATAGTCAAAGCCAGTCGTAAGTACACCCACATTAGCTACTACCGGAATTTCACCAGCTTTGAACGCCTCAAGAATATGTTCACGTTCTTTCTTAGGAGTATCACCTGAAACGATAGCGCAACCGGGTATTGACATCGTTAACCGTTCCGCTTCTTTCAAAAAACGGGTAAAGACCAAAATACCCTTCCGTTTTCCTCCGGCTTTGGGATTCATCAGCCTTTGGACGATATGAACGAGATAACCGTAGAAGTCTATCCGTTCATATTCTTTTTGAACTGACCTATCCGTATAGTCGGCACCAGTAGTATTTACTTTCAAGTTAAGTTCATTCCACCCTGAAGGATTCATTGAATAGTAATCCAACTTCGCCAAGTAGCCCATATCTAATAGGGTTGATACCTGTACATGATAAATGACCTCTGAAAAGACATGAGGTTTTGTCCGAGTGATAAATTTCAGCATGGAGCCGAAATCACGACTGGAGCTTAAACGGTATGGCGTTGCTGTCAGTCCAAGAACCTTACACTTCACTGCATCAAAAAAATCCTTGTACATTCCCTCTTTGGGGTTTACAAGATGACATTCATCCACAATGATGTTCTTGAAGTGGGTAAACAGTTCGGGGTGATTCTTCACACTGCCGATGGTGGCAAATGTTATCCGGCTTATTTCTTTTGAGTTAAAGGATGCAGAATAGATGCTGCAATCAAGAATACCGTATGAACAGAGTTTCTTGAAATTCTGTTCGAGTATTTCCTTCGAGGGCTGGAACACCAAGGTATGACCGTCAAGCCTTGCGGCTATATCCGCTATGATAAGGCTCTTTCCACTCCCCGTAGGCAGAACCATGATAACATTCGTCTTCTTCGCCCTGTTATTGAAGAAAGAAACGGCAGCATCAGAGGCTTTCTGTTGATAATCTCGTAATACATAACTCATAAACCTTTCTCCTTTCGTAACTTCTTATTAAGTGCTTTGTAATACTTGATTAGTTGCTCATACTCAAAATCTGATATCTTAGAAGTATCAGCAGCTTTCACTTTCAGCAAGTCAAATTTCTGTTGCCCGATTTTGGCTATCAGATTCACCCGATAGCCTTCCAAATGATCGGCTTTGAACCTGTTGCAGTGTCGGCATTCGGCATGGCAATTATTCTCATCAAACCGTGTTGCCAAATGTGTACGACTGAAATAGTGCCCGCAGTCTGCTTGTGTAAACGGTTTTATCTGTCCGCACGAGATACATCTAAAATACCCGTTTGGCATACAATCACGAAGCCGGATGAAAAGGGAAAACTCCTTGTCGAGCTTAGCTTTCAAATCCGGCTTCTTTTTCACTGTTACCCCCGCTTTATCAAACAGAGGTAAAGGCTTGTCTTTCTTCTTAGCCTTTGTTCGTTTTATGTAGTACGGCATATTATTCTTTTAGTTCAACTCCCAAGCATAATACTTTGTCAGACACACCTACATCATCAAATTCAAGTTCTGAATAACTTGTTTCGTATGGATAAGGATATATCTTACCGTACTTTTTATGCAACTTAATTATGTCTTCATCCGTCAATTTGCGTCTGATACGCATCTCGATTTCGTAGTCATCGGAAAGATTCTCAATAACCTTTCTAAGCTGACCTACTGTCTTAATTTTGTCTATTCTCATAATCTTCGCCAATTTAAAGCCCCGAAGCGTATTCTCCGGGGCACAACCATTATTCACTAACCCTTGCCATTTATGTGTGGCTCACATTTATGAGGGGCGTGACAGAATCGAACTGTCTTCCTCTACAATGCCGCGCGTCACATTAGTCACACCAGCCAAACGCCCCATTTTCGCCCGCCCCATCTTCACAGACCGGACAGGCAGGTTAACAAAGTTATACTTCGATGATTACGATGTCCGGTGCAATCTGTCTGATGACATCCAGTTGTACGTCAATCACTTTATTCTTGTATTCCTCGATAGCTTCATTCGCACCGGCAGATACTAAGGAAAGAGATACGTCTCTACCGTCTACATCAGCGTAAATCTCAACCTCTATTTCTTCGCAAGAAAAACCTTTAAAAAGAGGAATGTTCAGTTTGAAGGACTTGGGCAAATTAGAATCAACCACCTGCGAGTAGTTGTCAACTTTACTGCCGTTTTCCTCCTTGCTGCGCTCAATGTCTTGGTTTACCTTTGCTTTGAAATTCTTCAAAGTAGATACAAGCATCATATTCTGTGACTTGTCAGTAAAGAAAGCACGGTGCATTTTGATGAACTTAGATAACTTGATGGGTTCCCATTTTTTTTCAACGTTAATACCGAACTCCTGCATTTCTTTTGAAGCCTGTAAAATACCGTTGATTTCTGTCTGATAGTAACTGGTTTCGTCAATCGTCAGAGCCATCCTCATCTTATCACGGTTTACAATAATGTTCGTCGCTTTCTGGTTAATCAGTTCGACACGTTTCTCCAACCATCTGATAGGTGCATCTATCGTTCCATTGATAACTACTCTTTCTGGTTCTTTTGGGTCGAGTGCTACGGGGGCTTCTCCCTCTCTCAATACTACTTCGATAGGTTTGCCGTTATAATCTTTCGGCACAACCAAGTTAATTTTGTTTTCGCTCATGATTCTGTTCCTGTTTTACGGTTAATACTGAATACTGTCTTCTGCATTTCTTGCGGCATAATCGGGCGGCTGTAAACCAGCTCACCCAACTTGTTATAGAATCCTGCCATCTTTTCCTCATGGTAGAGAATTTTGGCACATTCTTCATTTTCCACAAACTCAGAACCTCTCTTGATGTGGTCCAAAAGTTCCTGCTTTTCTTCATTCAAAGGTTTCAGGCGTTCTTTGAACTCTTCCATAGCCTCTTTCTTTTCAATCTCAATATCATTGATTGTAATTGATACCTCGGCTAATGTTTCTTTCTTTTGCGCCAACTCTTCGGGTGTGAATCGGTGGGTATAACCGATTTTCTCTACTGCATCGGCATTATCCTGAAGGAACTGCCAACGTTCCTGTTCAAGGATTTCTTGTCCTAAAAATTTGTCCATAAACGATATGATTTATAAATTATTCATTGTAAAATTCAGTTACAAAACTGTTAGTTTCCCTTTGAAGGCGATTCATCAACTCGCGCACCATTTTACCCTTACTAAAGACATCATGTTCGTGATACTTCATTGATGGAAATACGAGAGTAAAACATAGCGTCATTCCGTTTTTATCCCATCCACCTAAAGTAGCCCCGGATTCACTCGTTTTTATTCCGTACTCAATTCGTGCATCTTCTACTTCCTCAAGGGCTTTATCATCTACGTTGTACTTTTGCCATACGTCCCAATCGTAAATAGCAGTTGCCAGCTTATCTACAAAGAAGGGGACTGCCTCTTTTTTTAATCTGTACTTTTTCATATAAATTCTTGATTTCTTTGTATTTCCTGCTGGGCGTATATCAGCATTTGATATTCATTTGCAGCCGGCAGATAGATACCTGCCACTGATGCACTCCAATTACGGAAACGGTCAATACTCAGGGTCATTTCACCTGTTGTCAGTTCGGCAGAACTGCGCAAATAGGTTACTTCATTGCCTTTCTTGTTGACCGTCTTACGTTCAAACAAATCACGGTTGCAAGTCCTCTTATAAAAATCAATTTTTGCTTCATCGAGGCTGCAACCGTATTCACTACCGAAATACCCTAAAAGAAGATGCAAGTAGCTGTTTTGGGCAAGCGTGCGGTTAGGTAGTTTCTTTTTCACTTCCACCACCGCACGTTCACTAAACAGCTTGTTTACATACTCCTTGAACTTGAGTATTTCATAATGATTTGATAAATTAAATATCATTTTTCTTTTTCCAAATATAGCCACCAGCCGTTTTCCTTTTGCCGAGCGTACAAGCATTGATACTTGATGCAGCAACTTGTGTTTCAAGAGAAGCCACTTTTGCACTTTCAAATTCAGCTATATAATTCATTTGTAATCCAAATTGCACAACTGGAATTGAATGAGTTATAGACATCTTTCTTTTAGAAAAACTTGAATGCTTTTTATTATACATTGGATGTTTTTCCCCTTTTCGGCTCATTGACATTCGTTTTTTAGTTTCTGCATTGATAACTTTACCTTTAGCAGATTTACTAAAACGGCTTTTAGTAATAGGATTATTATTGTTTTCCGTGCGAGTTACCCACCTTAAATTACAAACATTATTATCCGTTCTAATTCCATTAATGTGGTCTACCTCTGGTTTATTAAATGGATTGAGGATAAAAGTTTCTGCAACAATTCGATGTAACAGTCTTTTATCTTTTCTCAAAGTAATATAAACATATCCGTTCTTTACTCCAACATTTGGAGTAAGCACCTTATTAGGATTCCGAACTTTACCTGTATTAGAAACTTGATAATATCCATTATACCCTTTTACTGTTTTCCAAATCTCTTCCATATCATTCTTCAAGTCGAACAACATACGCTAAAAAGGCAAATCGTCCTTTACATTGCCATTAGCATCAACCGGAGGCGGAAAGTTCTGCGGCTGTTGCTGATAGGTCGGTTGTGGCGCTGGCTGTTGTATCGATGTTGTCTGTTGGGATTGAGATACACCGCCACGCGCATCTATTTTGTAGCACCGGATAGATACCATACGTTTGAGTTCTCCGTCTTGATTCGTCCAAGAACGCCCTTGTAAGACAAATGATACAGTAACAACATCACCCTGATTAAAGCGGTCAAGTTCTGCACACTTATCGCCTGAAAACTCTAAAGGAATAACATTCTCATACTCGCTACGCTCTCCCGTATAAGGGTCGTAAGTAGTAGCATCTAAAATAAACTCCCGTTTGGTAAATGTAGCTCCACCGTTTTTGGACGTAATTTGGACGGTCTGACCGATTTCGATTATCCGTCCGGTTATTTGGTTTGCCATTAATTTTCTCCTCCAAAAATCTTTTAATTAATATTTCCATATAAATCCATACGAAGTCTTACTTCTTCCACAGCAACAATTTTGAATAGGTGAACTTTGGAATCCGTTACTTACCGCTGCTGATTTCAACGAAGGATATTTCTTAACGAAGTCACCAGATTTGGTATATTAATGCCATTCTTTGTTAGAACAACAGAACGATACCCATGACTATCAGAAGGCGTTAATATCTTTTCTTCAAAATGTGTTACAGCTCCGTTTCTTATAAATTTTTTAGGCATAGATTTTATTCTGCCTAAAGATGATACCTCATAAAGACCTTCATAATCTTTAATAGGCTTCCAAATTTCACTACTCATTATTTGATATAATTTTGGTATCGGTTATAAGTTCTCTGTTTTCTTCCAAAAACCGGATAAATTCCTCACAATGATTAGTAAGAATAGGAATATCACGTTCAGGATTGAAAACGTATGTTTCCGTATAGGTATCTACCACATAACCGCCTTTGTTGAACTCTACAATGTTATACTCAAATGTCCGTACATCCGAACCGTTCTGCATCAAAGCATAAGGATAAACAAGGTGTTGATGGTGGTCTTTGAACTTCCCTACGGTATAGCTTCCGGTTGTTTTGATGTCGTGGACGCTGGCCGGCATCAGCTCGTCAATTACCCCATAAACCAAAACATTGCCGTATGCGGTTGGAAGAATCGCTTCTACTCTTTGTTGGGTTAATGCGCCTTTGTAGTAATTGGCAAACTCTCGGCAAAGTGAAATTGGGAAAGTAAAAACGCGATTATTATAGATAGCTTTCAAACCTATAACCTCGTTGGTTTGAACCTCATCGTAATACAAAGGTTTACCTGTTTCGTCACAAGCTCCTTCGCGTATTACCTTATATACCTTTTCAACTTGCACAGTTTCGGATTTCCGATTTTCAATCATACAGTCAATAACCTCATTAAAGGCTGTTCCCTTGTCTGCCGCTTCGCTGTCGAATGGCTTGCGGTTAATCCGGTCTATCAGTTCTTGAAACTGTTGTTCGTGAAATTCTTCGGGAGTATGGGGTGGATTTTCTGACCACCCCCAATACTTATCCCAAATCACATCACTATTCAGATATCCCCCAAAGGCATCGAGAAGCGTTGCGTAAATACGATATTTAGGCTGCTGGTTCATATTTCTTTTCTGAATTAAGTTTCAGATTCAAAGACTTCGCTTTGTTGGCTACCAACTTTGCCGCCATTTGCTTTGAAGAACCAACGTGCTCAAAATTATCTATTTGCGCGATAAAATTATTGGCAGATTCCGCATCCGTAATAAGTTCAATCTGCTCTTTGATTTCTTCAATAACTTTATCATACTTTTCTTGTGCCGCTTTCTTCGCTGCAAGCATACCCAAATACGAATTGATTATCTTGGTAGTGATAAAGTCGTTCTTGGCGGTTGGATTACCGTTTTTGTCAAGGATGGTAGGAACTTCCATCACTGAAGGAAGATTGCAAGTATTCTTACCATCATTTCTTGAAGTTGGGTCAAAAGTGATGGTACGTCTTTGGACGCCTCTTTCGCTTTTCATTTCAAGATAACCGAGCAAATCCAGTTCAGTAACGATAGAGTTGTAGGATTTTTCACGCAAGGCAGGGATAAACACCGTATCATCACCTTCTTTTCTTGTGTCGCGATGGGCAACGAAAATGATGTGCTTGTTAAGCCCCGAGAGTGTTCGTGTCATCCATGAAAACTCCGCATTGATACCGCTCCAATCCCTGATAGACGGTTGGCGGCTGCCACATTTATAAGTAATGATGAAATCCATCATCTTACCGATTGTATCAACTACAATGGTCTGATAAACAGACAAATCCTCCTGCAAGACCTGTTGAACATCACTCCATGAAGTGACCTGTACAGTATCTATGTTTTCCAAATGCGCCATATTCATACGCTTAACGCCATTATCGAAATCCAATAATAACGGTTTCGGTGCGCTCAATGCCACTGTTGATTTTCCCATACCAGCCTGACCGTAAATCATCATCTTTACAGTGGTAGGAATTACTAATTCATTTGATTTTTTAATAAGACTCATAATCGTAAAATTTAAAGGGTTTATATTACTTTCATTCTATTCAAAAATCTATTGATCGACTCCAAATTGTACCAAATCATTTTTCCATCTTTGGCAAATGAAACCTGGGCGTTATTCCTAAGTTTATCAAGGTAATCAACGCTACACCCCAAATAAGCCATCGCTTCATCCTTATTAAGCCAAAGTTTCTGTACGGATTCAACCTTTCCTCTTTTCATATCATATCTTTCAGAAATTCTATTTTCTCTTCTCTAATCCGTTTTGCCCTACGCATATCCGAATGGAAATCCTGATAAAACGTAATTGAAAACACACATAATAAACAACAGGCGATAACAGAACGGGCTATTGGTGGGAAATCCATAGTGAATTTCATGCCAGCCAAACGCTCATATAGCATGGTCGCCAGTTCTCTTCCATTTCTTACATGAAGAATCTCGAAAGCCTTCTGCAACTGGTTGTTTATTGTGCTCACAGCCCTGCATTTCAAATCGGCTATCTCCTTCTTCTCATACCCTTGTGCATACATTCGTGCCGTAATCTCGCATTCAGGTGTAAGTTCATTAAAAACTCTCCTCATAATCGTGTAAGTCGGCTGATTAATAATTGCGGATAACCTCAATATATCCGGCTTCCCTGTTAGTGTCCACCGAATACAACGTTTGCTCCTTGTCTATTATCCGGTCAATCCTTGCCAACCTATTAAGATCAGCGGTACACCTGCGAAGCTGTCCGGCAAGCTTGTCGCTAAAGTCAAAGCTGATTCTGTCATTCTTCTTTTTCAGCTTTTTCTTGATTTCTGTTCTTTCTTTCAGTTCTTTTGCCATAAGAATAAAATTTAATTAATGATTCGTGGATGGTAAGGGAATCGAACCCCTCTCAATCGTGCCAATTGGTTGCACAGCACGAAGCTCTAACCGATAAGCTAACCATCCGATTAAAAAAGGTGCACTATCCTCACGGACGGCACACCCAGTACAAACATCAAAATAAAACACGAATATCTAATCTATTATCAGAACAATGCTTTTAACCGCATTCTTGAAATGATCAAACTTCTGTTGCAAATCACTCCAAGATTTATACCATGTTTTTTTCTCTTCAGCTAATTTTTCGTTAGCCTCTTCCAGTTCTTGCACACGCCTTACTAAATCTTCATGCGTCATGCCTCTTAATTCTTCCACTGTCATAATCGTATAAGTTTAAAACATCGTTAAAAAGGTAGGAGTAGAACCTACTTCTTGTAAGCCAGATGAATATAGAAATCAGAATATGAGTTAATACCAACAATTAATTGCTTACACGCATTCCAACAATGCTACTTCATAAATTACCGCCCGGCTGGTTTACAAGGTTATTGTGCACTCATACCCATGCGCCTTGTGCCGGATTTGAGGTCTACCTTTTAGCGGTATTACAATTTGTCATTTATTTCAACTCTTTATAAGAGATTCTTATTAGAAAAGCACATCCGGCACATATAACACCCATTATAGTGACAGAGAATATTTTCATAGGACTGTAAGTAGTGATAGCCCCGTAAAGCATACCGGCAGCGCATATACTAACCAATATGGATAAAATGAATTGGACTGTTTTCATAATCGTATAAATTTAAATAAGTACCTGTACCCTAATCGAATAGCAGAACCTTATTTCAGTTCAGTACAGGCTATATTGTCGAAAACAGTACGGACGCCTAACCTGAAAACATCCACTTAAATCCATAACATGTTTTCTTTACACCTTTACAACACCTTGCAATGTTCGCTCTGTTGTAGCCAAATTCTCTCTCAATGGCATGAAGACTTTTGAACTCCCTTATGAAGTTCCCGTTTAAATCAAGCTGTATTACTTTCTTCTCAAGAACTTCAAGCCATTCTCTCTTAGCTTTTTTATTCGATATTTTATTTGATATTCTTGTGATAGGGTTATTTCTGTTTTCTTTCTTCGTAACCCACTTTAAATTGCAAACACGATTATCATCACGAATGGTATTTATGTGGTCTATTTCGGGCTTGTTACTTACATTTGGTATGAATGCAAGAGCAACCAACCTATGAATCAAAAAGAAAGATTTAATTTTGTTTTTTATTAAAAATACATACACATAACCTACATTGTTATACTTTGACTTTAAATTGCATCCATGTGTAAATACTTTTCTTCCAGATGAATACAATGTGATTCTGTCAAGGCTTCTTACCCTGCCTAAATTTGATACTTGGTACAATCCTTCGTACCCTTCAATATCTTTCCAAATTTCGTCCATATACTTTTAAAGATTAGTGCTAACAGAGGAATTCGATTCCAAGCATCACGCCTTTCTGTTAGCTATATGTTTCGATGTGCGTGTCGGTCGCCAAATCCGTCATTACTTACACCTCAGTGACTATGGTTACACATCTATTAATTGTTAAACATTGCACAGCTCACAAGCCCCAACTTGCTTATGTGCGTTCGTTATCTTTGGTTGGCAAAAACGGCTTATGAATTACACCGTAATTGCTTTTACAGAATTTCAAAGAACTAATCAATAGTACCCTACCCGATTCTCGCTATCGGTTGCCGTTCAATCCGTCCGTAGGGCTGTCGTGCGTTGCATAATCGTGTATTATGCGTATCGGCTGATACCTTGTACCCGGCATAGAGCATCGTAATCCATGCCATCATCTTCACAAGTTTCAAAACCTTTTAAGGCATCTTCCAAATTGTCTATCTCATCCGTTATCAACTGGATAGCTTCTTTTTTGCTATCAGCATTGAACATCAGGCAGACAGCCTCTTCATCATTGTTATGGGCAGCCTCTAAATCTTTATAAAGGCTATCCAACTGCTGGTTAATCGTGTAAGCATTCATATCCATATCTTTTATGCGATTGACATCAGATTAGCTTTTTTGAAGCATCTGAATTCTTGGCGTTCAGTATCATAGTAAGTCTGGACGGTATCATTCTTTTTTCTGTTGTCAGTACCAGTGATGGCAGGCATCAGCTTTTCATTTAGTGTACCGTATGCCTCACGAACGGAACCGTCCACTTTTTTGAAGTAGAACTTCACTATCTTCTTTTTCATCTCACCTTTCAACTTCAAGTTAGCCCAAGCTACTTTCAGAGCCTCGCTCATGTTGAAACCGTTTCTCTTTACTAATTGCCATGCCAGCGACATCACTTCGTGTAAAAATTCTCTTGTTCTCATAATCGTGTATTTTAATATGTTTATACTATTTATTTGCATCAATCAGTTTTGCATCTTTGCAACGTGATTGATTGATGATGCAAATGTAATTAAACATATTACAAGTAATACTTTTAGATTACATCATTGTGATTTATTAACACTTTTGATATTACACGCAAATTTCTGCTAATAAAAAACCTTTAATAACTTTAGAATATGAAAATCAATAGATTAAACATTGGAGAAGAAGTCCGCAAAAAGGTGGATGAAAGAGGATTATCAAAGGCTAAATTTGCTGAATTACTGGGTATTGCAAGACAAAATATCGAAAAAACAGTATTTCAAAAACATAGTCTTGATACAGATTTGCTATGTAATATTAGCGAGGTGTTAAATTGTAATTTTTTCGATTACTACAAGTCCAATGATTTGTGTAATAATACAGATTACATAGAACAAAAAGAGATTAAAGCCACCTTATCTATAGAAATGGGCAGTGAGAAAAAAGAGCAGATTCTTCGGTTTGTGTTTGGTGATAATAATATTGAGATATTAAATAAGTAAGCGGCATGTTCGTTGCAAGAGTATATAAAATTATGATAGGTGCACCATCCGATATAAAGGAAGAAGTGCAAATAGCGAAAGAAGTAGTTCATGAATGGAACTATATAAATACAGAATCACATCACAAAGTTTTACTTCCCCTGCATTGGTCTATAAGTTGCTATCCAAGTTCGGGGAAACATCCGCAAAAACTAATTAATGAACAAATTGTTAATAAGAGTGATTTACTCATTTGCATATTTGGTTCTAAGTTAGGTTCACCAACTGACACAAACATAAGCGGAAGTGTTGAAGAAATAAATGAACATTTAAATGCAGGCAAAGAAGTTATGATTTTTTTTCGAAAGAAATTAAACATATCTTCTACGAATGATTTACAACAAGCCACAAAATTATTAGAATTTAAAGAAAGTATAAAAGGAGAAGTATTATTTGAAGAATATAATGATGAAAAAGAGTTTAAACCATTACTTGAAAAAAAACTTCAACTTTTTTTAAATAATAAATGGCTTAATCCTGATTACATTCCTAATGAGATTACTGGGCAAGATGTTGAAATCTCATTAAATAAAAAAGAAATAACTATTCCGTATAAGTCTACTGAAAATATTGAAGTAAAAGGTGTCGAGCTTGATAGGTGTGATATAAAAGTAGAAGATATTTTTTATGCTTATGCAAGCACCAATAATGGTGAAATTGAAATAGAAGGACGTAAGGTAGGAACCACAAAATTAATAGTATCATATGGAGAAAAAAAATCTGAATGCGCTATCACAATTATCCCAATGAGCAATTTCTGTGGAACTCCAATATTGTACTTTAACAGCAACTACTTAGATATTAAAAATAAATGTAAAAACATTATTAAAGAAGATAATAATTTACTTATATGTAAAGAAAATGACATATTCCATCACTATCTTTTTAAAGATAACCATCTTGTCCTTGTTGTGTCATATATTGATACGCATTCAGATACATCATCTAACTTTCTTAAAGCATATAATAGTATGAACGAAAGATATAGATTTATGACAAACACAGGAGATAATATCTATTGGTATCAGCAACACGAAAAACAATTTTACATTGTATCTATGCAAGATAAGAAAAGTAAAAATTGGTATTTCTTTTATTCTCCATCACAAGATTTAATAAGGAAAAATATTGAAAATATTAAAGATTGAGTTGTGATTATAAATTAAAGGACAAACTAAATATCTAAGATTATGATTGACTTTCTAACTATCGTACTCCTAATATTCGGAATACTGCAAATTATTCTCCGAGCACGTAACTATAAAAAAGATACAGTATTTACATCATATAGATGAAAGCTATGTTAAATTTATATCCAGTTAATGATTTGCGACTTTGTTTATTTGTTACTTTCTTGCTTTCTCACTATATTTGCATCATCAAATCAATAATATACAAATATCATGGGCGATATTAGATTAAAGCAACAAACTGATTCTTCAAAAAAGAACAAACTTGACTCAAAGCAACTGAATCCAAGTAAGAAGTTCGTTTTGTCTGATGTTTCCAAAGAAGAGCTTAAAAAAAGAAGAATACCTGTGTATTCATATTTATTATAATGCTTCAAAGTGCGTATCCATTTTACTTCATCCAAAAATATAAGGGAGACTCAAGCGGTCTCCTTCATATATTATTGTACAGATTCAAATCAACAAAATCAAAGTTAGTATATATTGTACGAGTAGAGGAATACAAACACAATATTTATGCTGTAAAATTCTATCAGAAGAACCATTCATTATCAAAAGATAAATATAGGATAATGACCAATACAAATGAACCAAGGAGAATAATAAACACATGCATTAACATCATGTTATCAATTTACCAAGATAATCCTAAAGCTTCTTTTGGTTTTATTGGAGCTAATGGATTCAACGAGGATGTATGTTGTACCAAAAGATACAGAGTCTACTCAAGGATTATAGCAACTTACTTTAGCGATAAATACTTTTACCATAAAGAAAATATAGAAAAGAGTGCTTATATGCTTATCAATAATATAGCTTTAACTGAAAATCCTAATTTGGTAAAACAAATAGAAGACTTCTTTATTGACCAATATGAATACTTCGAGTGATGGCAAGAATTACTCTCCCCATCTGTATCTCAAACCAACAATATAAGCCGGGCATCATTTCCCGGCTTTTTCTTTTCCAAACACATAGTCAATCACTCTCCTATTGGCATCGTCCACCTTTTTCTGGTCGAATTTGATATAGATACTAGTAACATCAGAACCAATCTCATGTCCTAAACCGGCAGATATAGTTTCTTTAGGTATATCAAGTTCCGCTGCCAATGTAGCCCATGAATGTCGGGCCCAATATGTGGACAATTTTGGGAAAAGAGGATTTCTGATCTTTTTTCCCCTTTTCAAAACAGAAACCTCACCTATTTGTTTCAACGCTCTATCAATGCTAGTAGTAAAACTAGTATAATTACTACGGTTATCCATAATATTAAGCAAGTATCTATCACCTTTATATTTATCCAGTATAAATTGCGCCTCTGGCTCCACTTTTATAGAAAATAGTTTTCCTGTTTTGTGCCTGTAATATTCAATACGCCCATTCATCAGATTATCTTTAGTGAGAAAAAGCAAATCCTCAAGGTTGATACCTATTAAGTAAAATATAAGCATAAAGATATCACGGTAAAATTCCAAATATTCTTCACATGGATAATTTTTCAATAATTGCAATTCACCAATAGTCAAACTCCGCTTCCTTGTTTGCTCTTTCTTGATTTTAAACTTTCTAAATGGATAAAGAGTTGTCACTTCTTCATCAATAGCATAATTAAAGACAGCCCTGATGTTTTTTAAATGTGTGCCTATATAATTAGTCATATATCCTTTATCCACCAAGAACTGGTTAAAGGATGTCAGCCACTTTCGGTCTATTGTCTCAAAGGTAGGAGCGTCATCAAATTCAACTATCAGTTTCCGTGTATTTATATAATTATCCTTAGTGCTCTTCTTATCCTTCAACGAGATATATTCGTCATAATAACGTAAAAAGTCACATGAAGTAACAGGCTTTAATGAAATAATATTAGAAAGGTGTTCTTTAAGCTGCTTGTCGGACATACCTTTCAGTTTACCCCCCAGCAACAGCAATTCTGATTCTAGGAGATTATATTTACTACGGAGTGCCATATTCTTCACTTTATAGTTGGGTTCTTTTTTCCCATACCCATCATTATCCCACGTATTAACATTCGAATACATTCCTGACGATATAAAAAAAGCTTTATTATGATATATTCTGAACTTAACAGGATATACATCAGACGAGTTTTTCTTCCTCGTATCCAAGTAAATTGATAATACTGCCATAATATTTATATTTAAGTTGCACATAAGTTGCACACAAATATAAATAAATAACCCGAAATAACCTCTTATAACAGACTATTATAAAAAAACAAGATACAGATAAACAGTGATATAAAGCTATAAATCATTGTTATTCAATCCCAGGCAACAGTTCTTCCTGAATATTTGTCATGCTTCTCCACAAACTATACCGTGCTTCAGGATTCATTTTTTCTAGAGAATATAAAACATCTTTCATATTTGAACGATTCGACAAACTTTCATAAGGACAATTTTTGATCTGTTTACGAAAACCGAGGATACGTGCCATTTCAATTAAATCCGCTTCATGTACCAAGCACATAGGACGAATAATTGTCATCTCAAATTTACGCATCACTAATTTAGGAGGCATCGTACTGAACGCTCCCTGAAAAGTAATATTCATCAACAAAGTTTCCAAGATATCATCCATATGATGTCCTAAAGCAATCTTATTGCACCCCTGCTCCTTTGCCACCGTGAACAAAGCTTTTCTCCGATTCCAAGAACAAAGGAAACAGGGAGACTTCCGAGTATCGGTACTCAGATCAAAAAAAGTTTCATAATGCACAAACGGCACCCCTAAATCCTCTGAGTAGCCTTTCAGATATTCCAAATCAGATTGATAAGGAATATTTGTCATGCCTACATGCACAGCTATCACTGCAAATTTCGGTTTCAAAATACGTGAACGCCTTGCCAATAACTCCAATAGAGCCAAAGAATCCTTTCCACCAGAAAGAGCTATCAAAATTTTATCACCATCCTCAATCAAGCGATACTTTACCACCCCCTTGTTAAAGCGTTGCTCCAACCTTCGCATTATTTTCTCGTCTTCCGTAAATTGTGCCATACATCTTCTTTAAAAATAGGGCACAAAAGTACATGAAAAGAATGATTTATGGAAGATTTAACAAAATAGAATTATTAAAGCATGAGAATTCCAATTAATCTTTGTATTTTTGAATCTAAATAATACGGATTATAAACTAACTATGTACAAAAAATATATCATTGGTTTATTTACTTTATGCTGCGCAGGCAACACTGCGGCACAAAGCTTGGCACAAGCCAAACAACTTTTCCTGAACGGAGAATTTGAACAAGCCAAACCAGCTTTCCAAAAGCTGGTAAAGCAAGCCCCTTCTAATGCCAATTATAATTATTGGTATGGCGCATGTTGTTATGAAACAGGAGAAAAAAAAGAAGCACAGCCCTACCTTGAAAAAAGCGCCGCCCGCAAAGTCATTGACGCATACCGCTATTTAGGGAAACTATATTATGATATCTATCGGTTTGACGATGCCGTAGATAACTACGAACAACACATAGAATGGTTGGAAAAGAAAAAACGCCCTACCGAAATGGCTGAAGCAGAGCTGGAACAAATAAAGCAAGCAGCCCGTATGATAAAAGGAGTGGAAAACATTACTGTAATAGATAGTTTTGTAGTCGATAAAAATGATTTTCTGAAAGCATATAAAATCAGTAAAGAATCGGGAGCACTCTATCACGATCCTACCATATCCGGGACTGTCTATCAAACCGAAATGGGCAATAAAGTACTTTACGGGAACAAAAGCACAGACGGCAAAATGCAACTCTACTCCCGTATCCGTCTGTTGGACGGCTGGAGCGAGCCCGAACCCCTCATGTCCCTTAATGAACAGGGAAATGTAAACTATCCCTTCTTAATGTCAGATGGCATTACCTTGTATTATGCATCGGATGGAGAAGGCTCTTTGGGGGGGTACGATATTTTTGTAACTCGCTATGATTCGGAAAATGGCAATTATCTTCGTCCCGATAATATAGGAATGCCATTTAACTCTCCCGCCAATGACTATATGTATGCCATTGATGAATTCAACAATATTGGCTGGTTTGCTTCAGACCGCTATCAGCCTGATAACAAAGTCTGTATCTATGTGTTTGTACCGAACTCTTCAAAAGAAGTATACAATTACGAAAGTACAGACGAACAGATCATTATAAATGCAGCCAGCCTACATTCTATCCGTACCACCTGGAAAGATGAAGAGAAAGTACGAACCGGCAAGCAACGCCTAGCGGCAATAATGTATGCCAAAGAATCCGGAGAACAACAAAAAGACTTCACCTTGATAATAGATGACTCTGCTGTTTACCACACATTGAACGACTTCCGCTCTGCCGAAGCACGTAAACTTTATCAGCAAAGAATACAAAAGCAGAAAGATTATGACAACCTGAAGAAAAATCTGGATGACAAACGCGAACAATATGCCCAAGGGAACAGTGCACGAAAGAAGAATTTGACACCCGCCATTTTGGAATTGGAAAAACGTACTGAACAACTTCTGAAAGAAATGGCCCAACTGGATATCAGCGTCCGCAACGAAGAAATAAAGAAGTTGAAACACTAATACAAAGATATTTATGGAAGTATTTATTATCATAGCGCTCATCTTGGCAGGAGTACTTCTCTTTATTGTAGAGGTTTTCCTTATTCCCGGCATCAGTATAGCCGGAATAGCATCGGCCATCTGCCTGCTATATGCCAACTATTACGCTTTCGACACATTAGGACCGATAGCAGGATTCATTACTTTGATAGCATCCGTCCTAAGTTGCATAGCCATTATCATCTGGTTTATGCACTCAAAAACCATGGACAAGCTTTCTTTGAAGAAAACACTGGATTATAAAATCGATCCCCTAAAAGGAACCCATATCCGCATCGGAGACAAAGGCATAGCAATAACCCGCCTTGCACTGATAGGCAATGCAAACTTTAATGGACACATCATCGAAGTGCGCTCTGCCGATGGCTTGATTGATGAGAATACCCCCATTTATGTAGAAAGAATGGTTGAAGGAACGGTGATTGTACGCAAATTCAACCTATGATAGAAAAATGACTTACAAATACGATTTTATCAAATTTCTTGATTGACATTCTCATTCAAGTATATTTTAGACAATAGTGAAAACAGCAGAGATTCGATGTGGAGCTGTTCAAATATAAATATTTACTTTTAAACAATTGATTATTATGATCGAACCCAACTATCTTCCTTTCATCCTTATAGGAGGTGGAATTATTTTCGTGGTACTATTCTTTCATTATGTACCATTTTTCCTCTGGCTGTCTGCCAAAGTTTCGGGAGTACGCATTTCATTGGTGCAATTATTCTTAATGCGCATCCGTAATGTTCCTCCTTATGTCATTGTCCCAGCAATGATTGAAGCACATAAAGCTGGCTTAAGTAACATAACCCGAGATGAATTGGAAGCTCATTATATGGCAGGCGGGCATGTAGAAAAAGTAGTACACGCACTAGTATCCGCATCCAAAGCCAACATCGAACTGTCTTTCCAAATGGCAACTGGTATTGACCTAGCCGGCCGTGACGTATTCGAAGCCGTGCAAATGTCAGTAAACCCTAAGGTTATTGACACTCCTCCCGTTACTGCTGTAGCCAAAGACGGCATACAGCTTATAGCTAAAGCTCGTGTCACTGTACGCGCCAATATCCGCCAATTAGTAGGAGGTGCCGGAGAAGACACGATTCTAGCACGTGTTGGTGAAGGTATCGTGTCCTCTATCGGATCGTCCGAAAATCACAAATCCGTATTGGAAAATCCTGATTCTATCTCTAAATTAGTACTCCGCAAGGGCTTAGATGCCGGTACGGCCTTCGAAATCCTGTCTATTGATATAGCTGATATTGATATAGGCAGAAATATTGGAGCTGCTTTACAAATAGACCAGGCCAATGCCGACAAGAATATTGCACAAGCCAAAGCAGAAGAACGCCGTGCGATGGCCGTCGCTTTGGAACAGGAAATGAAAGCCAAAGCAGAAGAGGCCCGTGCGAATGTAATTCAGGCAGAGGCCGAAGTGCCCAAGGCCATGGCGGAAGCATTTCGTAGTGGCAACCTAGGCATTATGGACTATTACCGCATGAAGAATATACAAGCAGATACCTCCATGCGTGAAAATATTGCAAAACCCGAAACAACTTTCGGTAATGAACCATTAAGCAAATAAAACTAGTATTCAACGATTAATGTATTTTTCTTGGATGCGAATGAAACTGTTTTTCTCTTTATCATGCTAATATCAATGAAAGTTTATAAATCCGTGGCATCTACATCTAAGAAATAATCTGTTTGTATACCCATTAAAAAGACAAGAAATATAACATCAATTATACAGACCATTAACCACAAAAAAAAGATTATGAAAAAATATTATGCAGAATCTGAGTTGATTATCAATCCCGACGGCTCTATTTTTCACCTTCATATCAAACCGGAACAGCTGGCAAATAAAATAATTCTAGTAGGTGACCCTGGGCGTGTAGCATTAGTAGCTTCTCATTTCGAAACTAAAGAATGTGAAATAGAAAGCCGTGAATTCAAGACCATTACCGGTACTTATAAAGGGAAACGTCTCACCGTAGTTTCCACCGGTATAGGTTGTGACAATATAGACATTGTGATGAATGAATTAGATGCTTTGGCCAATATTAATTTCAATACCCGTTATGAAAAAGACCACTTACGCCAATTGGAATTAGTACGTATCGGTACATGTGGCGGATTACAGCCTTATACTCCCGTTGGCACCTATATTTGTTCTGAAAAGTCTATCGGTTTTGATGGACTACTCAATTTCTACGCCGGACGCAATGAGGTTTGCGATCTGAAATTCGAACAAGCTTTTATAAATTACATGGGTTGGGAAGGTAATGTATGCATCGCCCACCCATACGTCATTGATGCCGACCGGGAATTAATAGACCGCATCGCGCAAAATGATATGGTCCGTGGCATAACTATCGCCGCAGGAGGTTTCTTTGGCCCGCAAGGACGAGAACTCCGTATTCCACTGGCCGATCCTGAACAGAATGAAAAGATTGAGAAATTTGAATACAAAGACTATCGCATCACTAACTTTGAAATGGAAAGTTCCGCCCTTGCCGGATTAGCACGCCTGATGGGACACAAAGCCATGACTGTATGTATGGTAATTGCCAACCGACTAATAAAGGAAGCCAATACCGGCTATAAAAACTCTATTGATGGTTTGATAGAAAAAGTCTTGGAAAGAATATAATTCCCAATTTAGTTGTCTATATAATATGGATAAAATTCACCGGATCATCTATCAATACTTATTCTTATTATCATCCAGAAGAAGATTGGCATAAACAGATTTTTTACAGAATAAGCCAACTCTTTTTACCTAACAGGGGACATCGCTTCATAGAAGACCATTTTTTGTAAAAAAACAACAAGATGTCCCCTCATAAAACAAATAAAAATATGGAAACCAGTTTCAAACAAACAACTAGTAATAAAGTAGAACGTTACCGTCTTTTCCTCCCTCAGTTTGAACTTTTAATATCAGATGAAAAAGAAGAAATAAGTGTTTTGGCCAATACTGCCGCTGCTCTTCGGGAAGCCTTCGGCTTTTTTTGGGTAGGTTTCTATCTGGTTAAAGACGGCCAACTTATTTTAGGACCTTTTCAGGGAAGCACCGCCTGTTATCGCATCCATAAAGGAAAGGGAGTATGTGGAACCTCATGGTCAGAAGCTCGAACCTTGATAGTGCCCAATGTAGAACAATTCCCCGGACATATAGCCTGCAGTTCTCTTTCCCGCTCCGAAATTGTTGTTCCTATTCTTGCTAATGGACAAGTAAAGGGAGTATTGGATATTGACAGTAATCTATTAAACTCTTTTGATGAGACAGACCGCCGTTATTTAGAAGAAGTAACAGCCATCGTAGCTAAAACATTATATTATTAACCAAATGAAAATGATAAACCAAGATACAATCTGCGCCATTGCCACCGCCCAGGGAGGAGCCATCGGAATAATTCGTGTATCTGGCCCAAAAGCGATTGAAATAACGTCACGCATATTTACACCCGCCACAGGCAAGCCACTGACAGAACGAGCACCATATACTCTTACTTTCGGAAAGATTTGTTCCCCAAAGCGAAAAATTAATAATACACTTTTCCAAAAAACGAGTGAAATTCCGCAAGAAAAAAGTGAAACGTTACAAAAAAAAGAATCAATTATACCTTCTGCAGAAGAAGTAATAGACGAAGTTTTAATTTCTTTGTTCCGTGCCCCTCATTCTTATACCGGTGAAGACAGTACGGAAATCATGTGTCATGGTTCATCCTATATCCTGCAGCAAGTTATACAACTCCTGATCTATAATGGATGTCGTGCCGCTCTACCAGGTGAATACACCCAACGTGCTTTTCTAAACGGAAAAATGGACTTGAGCCAAGCCGAAGCTGTGGCCGATCTGATAGCCTCATCGTCTGCCGCCACCCATCGCCTAGCCATGAGCCAAATGCGTGGAGGATTCAGTAAAGAACTTTCTAACCTGCGTAACCAATTGCTTCATTTCACTTCGTTAATGGAATTAGAACTGGATTTCAGTGATCATGAAGAACTAGAATTCGCCAATCGTGACGAACTGAGCAGTCTAGCTACCCATATCGAACAAGTTATTGCCCAGCTAGCTCATTCTTTCAGTGTAGGAAACGCAATCAAGAATGGCATTCCTGTAGCAATTATCGGAGAGACGAATGCTGGAAAATCCACCTTACTGAATGCGTTGCTGAATGAGGAAAAAGCCATTGTCAGTGATATCCATGGAACGACCCGTGACGTAATAGAGGATACGATCAATTTACAAGGTGTCACATTCCGATTTATTGATACAGCTGGAATCCGCCAAACGAACGATACAATAGAAAATCTAGGGATAGAACGTACTTTCCAAAAGATGGACCAAGCATATGTCATTTTATGGATGATAGACTCTACAGATGCCCAAAGACGGTTCGAAGAATTAAAAGCCGAAATTCTTCCACACTGCGAAGGGAAAAAGATGATTATTTTATTTAATAAGTCAGATCTGTTACTAGCAATACAAAAAGAAGAGTTGTCAGCTATATTTGCTGACATGAAAGTGGAAAAACTATTTATCTCAGCAAAGAAAAGGGAAAATATAACGATCCTGGAAAAAAAGTTAGTACAGGCAGCCGCCTTACCAGAAATCAACCAAAACGATATTATCATTACAAATGTACGCCATTACGAAGCATTAACACGAGCATTGGATTCTATTCATAGAGTACAGGAAGGATTGCAATTGGGATTATCAGGAGATTTGGTAAGTGAGGATTTAAGACAATGTATCCACGAACTAAGTGAGATTGTTGCAGAAGGAGGTATAACCTCGGAAGAAACATTGCAAAATATATTTCAAAACTTTTGCATCGGTAAGTAGCTGATTATCAACAATATTACAATATATCGCTAACTGTCTGAAAGCCACCGTTTTGGTGGCTTTTTTCATTTTAACACTTTCCATTTGAAACTTGTTACAACCAGTTTTTAAGGGTAAATTTGGCTCAAATATCGTTCCTATCCCTAAATTTTGCGACCAAATGGCAATGGGAAAATGACATATATGGCACCTTATGCAAAAACTGCAAAAGTGATAAATGTGCGCCCGTTGACATGTTGGACACCTCGTGAAAATTCCTGCAAATACCTGAAAATTGCTGCAAAGGAAATGGACGATTTTAACATGCCAAAAAGATGAAGATATTAAAGAAATGTTTAACATGTGGAGCAGAGTTTATTGCATCCAAGATGTCAAATAAATACTGCTGTAGAGAGTGCGAACGTGACGCATCTCGCAAACGTGAAGCAAAACGTAAAAAAAGTGTCCGGGAAAGTGAAAAAGAAGCAGCTCTTGATAAAGAAAGAGATGCAGTTGCTTCACGACCATTTTTGACACCCTCAGATGTTGCCTTATTACTTGATATGAGTGTTAGCACTGTGTATAGATGTTTCTATTCCGGAATCATCAAGGCAGTGAGAATACGTAGAAAAACCCTTGTCCGTCGTGAGGATCTTGACAAATACTTTGAGGATGCAGGACCTTATAGAAAAAGAAGTTACAAGCGTAAGCAAGAACAAGAATACTATACCCTACAAGAGATTATGGATAAGTATAAAATTGGACGTAAAGCTGTATGGGGACGTTGTGACAGATTAGGCATCCCTAAAGTTTACGAAGGGCGTAATACTTTCTACAGTAAAAAGCTTATTGACGCAAATTTCTCTGAGCTTCTTGATGTCATAGACATTGATAACTATTACACATTGAGTCAAATCATGGAAATGTACAATATGACTCAGGGTGCGGCTCTTTGTTTTGTAAAATACCATGCGGTTCCCAGGGTAAAGAGAAATGGCAGGTCTTATTATTCTAAGGTTCATATAGATTGTATAAAACACAAGACCGATGAAATTGATCCTGACTGGTACTCTTATGAAGAAGCTATGCAAAAGTATGGCATAACTAAAGATCAGGTAAGTTATACTCTAAAGACCTATAGCATTAAGACTGAAAAGCGTGGAAAATTCACCATGATTTATCGGACGGATTTTGATAATATCATGCATCAACGTCTTCAAAATTCAACTCCACTAATAAAGTCAAATGGTGAAGAAAAGGTTGTTTTCACGGCAAAGCAACAGGAAAAAATCTGTCCAGCAACTCCTGAAGGATACTATTCTACTGATGAGGTAGCAGAGATGTTTAAAATATCAATAAAGCATGCTGGAGTTATAACAAGAGAGAACAACATACCTAAGATAGCACTGAAAGGATTTAATTTCTATGAGAAGGGATCCATTGACCTGTTATACAACAAAAAGAATAAGTATGCAGAAATCACAGACTGGATAACGCCAGAGGAAATGCGTACAACATTTAAAATGACAGCAGATGGTGTACGCTCTTTTATTCATAGACATAAGATTCCAGCAAAGGTTGAGTATGGTAGTACCTATTATTCCAAACAACACATAGAGGAAATAAAGAATGGATATTTTGTTGGTAGAGACAGGTATTATTCCGTAGAAGAAGCTACAAAGAAATATAATCTTACAAATTCACTTGTCTTCTATTACGTCAATCACTATAAGCTCACCAGAGTAAAGAAGCAGAAATTCATCTTTTTTAGAAAAGAAGAATTTGACCGGTTAATGGAAAAACGGTTCTCAGAAGATGATTTTATAGCAAATATTGATATATAGTGATATTTACTTTCAATTTACCGATGTCAGCAATATATCATTCGAGAATTTTGAGACATAAAACTATAAAAACAAATAATATGCAGTATTGTAAATCAGTAACTCTCCGTATGCGAGATAGACGAAATGGTACTAAATCATTATTTCTGGACTTTTGGCCAGGCTATAGAAATCCTGAAACAATGGAACTGATTCGTCGTCGTTCGCTTGGCATGTATATATATGCCAACCCCATTTCTACACAACAGAAAAAGTATAATGAAGCTATTCTGGCAAAAGCTGAAGCTATTCGGTGTAAGGTATTCATAGAGGTAATTAATGAGAAATATGACTTCTTTAACCAGGACCGTCTAAAGGAGGACTTTCTTGCATACTTCAAGAATATTGTCAACAGAAACTTTGCGAAGTGTGATGCAGCCTATAAACATTTCAGCAGGTTCTGCCACAACAAATGTACATTTGAAATGCTTGATACCGTATTCTGTAACAAGTATAAAGAATATCTCTTAGACACGAAAGTATCAGCAAGAGGCAAAGTCATGGTTAACAAGCCTATATCACGAAATACAGCTTCAGCATATTGGAATATCTTCAAACAAGTTTTAACTAAAGCCTATAGGGAAAGAAGACTTGTAGATAACATAGCATCCCTTTTGGATAATATTCCATGCACAATACCAGTCAAGCAAAGCCTTTCACTGGAGGAAGTCAGAAAACTATACAACTCAGAATGTTCAGTTCCAGTAGTAAGAAAAGCCGCTATATTTTCCTGTTTGAGTGGATTACGTATAAGTGATATACTCAATTTAAAATGGGAAAATATCCAAACATATGCAGATGGCGGACATTATCTTGATTTTAAATGTGTAAAGACTCAGCGTCAGACACAGGTTCCAATCGGTGATGATGCTTATGAACTAATTCAGCCACAAACAACAGATAAATATATTTTTTCAGGATTTAATCGTACTATGACATATAGAGTCATGCAAGATTGGATTAAGGAATGTGGAATAAAAAAACATATTACCTTTCACTGTTTCAGACATACTTACGCATCCTTACAGCTTGAACTTGGAACTGATATTTACACAGTACAACATCTCCTTAATCACAAGAATGTAAGTACCACTCAAATCTATGCTTCACATGCTGATCCGAAAACACGAGAAGCAGCTGATAGAATTAGGTTAACAAATGTAAAAATGGAAATGCAAGAAAATGAAAACATAAATGTTAATGCAGAAACCAAGAGAAAGAAAGAGAAAGGAAAATCAAAAAAGTGACAATAAATAGTAGCGTAAATCATTGAAACACTGAAACATAAATAATGTTTTCTAGAGAGATTTTATTAGTAACAACTAGTATCAATTAGTAAGTTTATCTATAAATTTGCAATAAAGTAATACGATAAAAACCAATTGCAATGACAAAAAAGATAAGAGAGAATTTACTGATACTTCTCATTTCAAACATTATTACCATTATTCTGTTTGTGACCGCTCCATATATTATCAGGGTAGTCACAAGCACTAATGCAACAGAAAATAATAACCTAATGTTATCCCCATTGCCGATTTTGTTATACCTCATTTTATTATCTTTATTAGTTTGTATAATAACTGTCCTGTACAGGTTACATACTGAGAAGCGCATAATCATTAATAATAGCATCACTTCTCTACAACCTGCTACTTCAGAAAAGAATAAAGCAGAGATTATGCGTGAGATTTATAAAAATAAACAGGACCATTTGGAGGTTAACAGATATGAGGCAATCAAGGAGTATACATATACTGTTTTTTCACCATACATGACAGATGATTGTCTGGAAACCCTATGCCAGAACATTAAACTTTACGAGATTCCAGAATCGTGTATCAATTCTGTATTAACAAATGGTCAGTTAAACACACTCGACATCAGACATTATGCCTGGAATATAGGAGAACGGCTTGGTTGGAGTGGACAAACCAGAGCTACCTTCATCAAGCTCTGTTTTCCTAAAGAACTTAATGACGTTGAAATTGAAAGCATCAGGCGTACACTCAGACAAAAAGGGAAATGTAAAATAGAAATTGACATTCCTGATAAAGATAGTTACGAGTTTCATTATTAAAAGAATTATATATGCAAGAATACGTAGAAGATAATCCGATAACCTTTAATGACATACCAAGAGTTATGTCAGATATACTTAAAAAATGTGATCTACTTGAACAGTCCATAGAAATACTTCATGAAGAGATTCGTCAATCTAATCAAAAGTCTCCATCTGAACACATTCCAATGGATGTAAAAGAAGCCTGTGAATTTCTCAAAATAAAAAAATCGACAATGTACTGTTATATACAGAACGGACAAATTCCAGTCAACAAGAAAGGTAAGAAATACACATTTTTCAGGGATGATCTCATCAAATGGGTTGAGTCTGGTTGTAAAACTGAAAAGCCAATCAGTACAGCAGAAATCAATCAAATACTCAGCAAAAGATCAAGTCGAAGGAAATAGTAGAGAAATGCGAATTCATAAATAGCCCGCATTAAGGATTATCTAATGTAGGCTATTTTTTTTGCATATATCACTTAAAAGCACTTAGCAAAGTGATCAGTGATAATTACAATATAGTATATAAACAAATGATCATAGAAATAGAATTAAATATTTATACACAAAAAAAATTAATTTATGAGTAAAAAGAATCAACACTCTTTGCTCTCTCTTTTTGTATTTACAATGTAACAATCATTTCACAAACCAAGAGATTGAGCTGTCCAAAGATGAGCTTTGGGACTTATTTAAAGTCAGTTACAAGCATTATCAAACTGAAGTAATTAATGATAGAAAAATTTACAATCGCTATGTAAATGACTTAATCAGTTATCATCTTCCTGTTTTCACATCTGATGAGGAAGCAATACGAAAACATTTCCAAAATCTTTTCTGTGTTTATGAATTACTGACCGACAGAAAAGATCTTGTTGAGAAGTACTTCACTAAATCTACATTCGAAAAGACAGACTTCTCTAAAATGCTTAATGAGTTTAACCATGTGGAAGTTATATTAAAGGACTCCAATGGACTTGCATCCTTTAACAGAAAGCAAATTAAACTTATCACAGATTTTGCCAATAGAAAGAATTTCTTCACTACCCCTGTTGACGAGAATACTATTGAAAAGTTCTTTAACTGTACATTAAAAAAGACTCTTATAGCCACAAACTTGCGCTATATACTTCAGCTGTTATATTCTCTTTCCCAACAAAAAATGATTCCATATAATTGGGTATCACTTGTAGTAAGAAATAAAATGTTAGCCCCACAGAAAAGTATGATACCATCAACTCGTGGAGCAATCAGTTCACGTCTTACAGAACTAAAGAATACTACTGCTACATTTCCTGAAGAAGAATATGTGAATATAGTAAAACAACTGAAAGAAATGTATTGAAGTGAAACAATGTAAAGCAATTGAAAGAAAAATCCCTGACACTCTCCCTGACATTTTAAACTGACAGGAGACATTCAAATTGCGAAAATAACAATAGGAGTATATTTACCCCAGAATCGATTCAGCTTTTGGGGTACTCCCTATTGTATAACATTAAATCATTAGAAAATGGGAACCAGTAACATTGAAATCAGCATCTTAAAAAAGAGATTAGAACTCTTGGAAATGAAAATTGGAGAACTTAATAGTATTAATCCAGAAATACTCAATGAACGTCTTGCAAAGATTGAGGAAAGATTATATGTGGTTAAAGAAATGTTGACCACTGAAGAAGCTTCAAAGTATTTGGGAATATCACAATCCCAGATATATAAACTCACTATGAATATGCAGATTCCACATTTTAAGCCCAAAGGGAAAACCATCTATTTCAATAGACAAGAACTCCTGAGATGGATGCGTAAGAATCATGTAGTGCCAGCAAAACAAAAAAAATGATAAATAGAATATTACAATGAAAAAGAAGAAACATAATAAAAAGGAGGTTTATACAGATGCTCAACTGACTGCTTTACTGAAAAAGTCAGAAGTTGTCATAAGTTCCTCAAAAAATGATAATAAAAAAGAACTATGTCATGATAAGAAGGAAAAACAGTAATGATAAGGAATGTTCAGTGGAAAGCTCTCTTGAAGTCGGAATGCTAAGCAAGAGTACATTCAACGACCAGGAATTAGACAACTACCTGAGACAAGGAGAAATAAAGGCATGTGAAAAGCCTCCTGTTCCACCACAGATTTTATGGGTTGGAGATTGTACCATAGCAACCTTTGGTAATTTCAGCGCATCCACCGGTAAAGCAAAGAGCAAGAAAACTTTTAATATTACAGCAATGGTTGCAGCAGCGGTAAACAATTCAACGGTTCTTAAATACCGGGCCAGTCTTCCTGATGGTAAACGCAAAATCCTCTATTTCGATACAGAACAAAGTAGGTTTCACTGCCACAATGTGATAGAACGCATCTACCGCCTTGCAGGATTGAGTCTGACAAAGGAAGATAAACGCATCAAGTTCTATGGGCTAAGGGAGTTCACTCCTACTCTCCGTATTGCCCTCATAGATTATGCCCTAAGAACATTTGAGGGTGTAGGATTGGTCATTATCGACGGCTTACGAGATCTCATGTATGACATTAACAATGCCAAAGAATCAACCGATGTGATGACTATGCTCATGGCCTGGACAAGCAAGTACAATCTTCACATCCATTGCGTGCTGCATCTTAACAAGAATGACAATAACACCAGAGGTCATATTGGTACCGAACTTGAAAACAAGGCTGAAACAGTTCTGATAATCAGCAAGAACAAACAGGATTCCAACATCAGTGAAGTCAGGCCTATGCACATGCGAGACAAGGAGTTTTCTTCATGGGCATTTCACATTGACGACAATTCTCTCCCCGTCTTGGATGACGGCTATCATATTACAGTAGTCAAACCCAAAGATAAGCCCTTGACATCTCTGCCAGATGACTTACATGCCAAAGTACTTCGCACTGTTTTTGAAGGTGAGAGTCCACAGAGGTATCTTGAACTGGTGAAAGCAATCAGTCAGGCTTACGCACAAGAAGGCTACAAGCGTGGGGACAATGCAGTTAAGGATATGCTTAAAATCTTCTGTGAGCGCAAACTGATTACCAAAGACAAAGACGGTTATCATTATCATCCTGCACTCCTGCCGTTAAAGTAAGTTTATGAGTTTAAGTTTAACAGGGTATATATATACTAAACTTATATAAGCCCAATTAGACATTATTGATATGCCATGACCATAGATGAAATAAAATCAGTCAGTATTGTACAGTTCCTTGAAACGGAAGGTTATCAGTATGCCTATATCCATCGAGGTAATTACTGGTATCTATCTCCTTTTAGAGCAGAATCGTCTCCATCTTTCAATGTCAGTCCTACAAAAAATCTTTGGAATGACTTTGGGGCCAGCTCAGGAGGAAACATTATAAATCTTGTTCAGAAGATGCACCCTTCATGGAATAATCATCAAGTACTTACTTATCTTGAACAACAGATTAAGAACCATAATCTCAAATATGCTGAAGATTATGAAGCGATGACCAAAGAACAACAAAGAAGAAATGCGTGGAATGAGAGCCATATAGCAGAAAAGGGTAATGAAAGAAAAAGTATTACTTTCATTGATCGTATTAGCAAGCTCAGTCATCCCAATTTGAAAAGATATATTTTACAAAGACGTGTTGACTTCGAGGTTGCTCAGGAGTTCTGTAAGGAAATACATTATCATATCAATGATAAACATTATTATGCCATAGCCTTTGAAAATGTAGATGGTGGTATGGAAATCAGAAACAAATACTGTAAACGCAGTATCGCAAAAAAAACAATATCCGTAATAAAGCCCAACGGTAAATCACATTCAGAATGCTGCATATTTGAAGGTTTCTTTGATATGCTCACGTATGTAAGTATCAGAAAATGGATGATGGATATACAACTTTGTGTTGAAAACGACTGTGATTATATTGTTCTTAATTCAATCAGCAATATTAAAACTGCATTTCCATATCTCCAGGTATATGATGTAGTACACTGTTATCTTGACAACGATGCTGCCGGTATAGCTACAACAAAAAGAATCAAAGACGAATATTCAGACAAGGTAATTGATGAATCTGTCAGATACCCAAATTTCAAAGATCTGAACGATGTCATCAATGGAATAGTAAAGGAGTAACAAAAATAATAAGTCTGTTCTATTAGTTTAAGGAGGTTCCCCACAGGAGAGCCTCCTTTTTTGTGATGTTTTTATTCTAATAGTATGATTTTTATCAGAATATCATACTTCTAAACAAATGTATGTTAATACTGAAATGCAAATCGGCATATTTTTATCGTAATACCATAAAACTCATTTCCTTTGTCATGTTACAGGAGCAAATTGGTTTTCAATTTTATCTTCTGAGTATAAAATATTTTTATAATAACACATTAAAATCAGATTGAGAATGCCAGGATTTGTAATATTCGTATTGGTCCTCACCTTTGCTTATGTGGTTTACTTTTCAGTAATGATTACCCTTGACCTTCATAGTAAGAAAGACGAAAAGAAAACGGATGAAGAGACCTTTGATGTCAGCAGTATGGATAATGAAGAAGTGCCAGTTTCCGTGGAAGAACATAATAATGGTCCTGAAGGTAGTGACATGACATACACAGAGCAAGTAACAGATGACGGCCTTCGGGTAGTCATTCCAACAGGCAATAAGCAGACCAACAGTTCCCCCCCTGAAGAGGAAGAGTCTCAGCTCACACGACAGACTACTACAAGTGTAGATCTCAATAAGGAAAACGAAGAAAACATGGAAGAGATAGAGGTTGCTCCTCAATACTGTTTTTATCCTGATGAGTTCATGCAAAATCTCAACGACAAACACAACAAAAGAAAAATTGAGAAAAGGAATGCTATCGATAAACTGTAAAATCAATCAATTGTTTTTTATTGCCTGTTTCGGCTTCATACTTCTCCAGCCTCAGTCGGCATTTGCTAAATGTGGTGGTGTGGACTACAGCTGGGGTGCTGACGCATTGAGCAACGCCCATGATTTTGCGGTCACAATGATGCTCTATGTAGTATATCTTCTGTATGCTATTGCATCCATAGTAGCAATTATAGGAGCTTTACAAATCTATATCAAAATGAATACCGGTGAAGGAGATGTGACCAAATCAATAATGATGCTGGTTGGAGCTTGCCTGTTTATGATTGGAGCAACTATCATTTTCCCAGCTTTCTTTGGCTATAATATTGTATAAAAAAAATAAACAACCAAGCAAGTAAGGATAACGTGTCTAATTTTTAACTGTAAAACAACAAAAAATGAAGAAAATCAAGAATTTAACCAAAAGGATTTTCAATGCTAAACGTGTTGGAACATTGGCCATGTTGCTCTTTTGCGGAGTAGCTGCCACTTATGCTCAGAATGCTGCAGGAGACTACACAGCCGGAACAAATGCACTGACAACAGTTACGGAAGAAATTGCAAAGTATGTTCCATACGTTGTGAAGCTTTGTTATGCCATAGCCGGTGTCGTTGCCGTTGTCGGTGCCATCAGCGTTTACATTGCAATGAACAATGAAGAACAGGATGTCAAGAAGAAAATCATGATGGTCGTTGGAGCATGTATCTTCCTTGTAGCCGCTGCACAGGCTCTGCCTTTGTTCTTCGGTGTCTAACCATTAACCAAGCTGTATGGATTCGTCATGACAAAGGAATCGATCAATCATCAATACGTCAGCTATCCCATGTTCAAGGGGCTTCAGAAACCCCTTGAATTTATGGGATTCCAAGGCAGGTATATCACCTGGGCTGCGGCAACTGTAGGTGGAGGTATTCTCAGTTTTATCATAGTGTATTGCATCCTCGGATTTGTTGCCGGACTCACCATCCTTGCTGTCACTCTATGCACTGGTGCTGCACTTATCTTTTTCAAACAAAGGAAAGGATTGCACACCAAGAAAGAGGAACATGGCGTATTCATCTATGCTAATGCACATAAGATGTAATCGGTCAACATGATAAATGAGCAAGAGAGTTGGATTTTGAATAGTGTGTGGTTAGGCTCACCCTCCCGTTAGGATGAGCCTAACATAGTTTATACGACAACTCTCAGATTGTGAACGTAACTGATAAGTAATCGAATAATAAATTCAAAGAACAATGATTCTATACGTCATCTTAACATTTGTGGCAATCCTTATTGGTATGGCAATCTCAGTCATGGCTTTCGGTACTGGAGGGAAACGCAAGAAAATCTTCCAGAATATCTACTTCTCTGTGGAAGAGGTCAACGGTATCGGGGTACTTTACACCAAGACCGGTGAATACTCAGCCATTCTGAAGATGGAAAATCCGGTACAGAAATATTCGGCTGACATTGACAGTTACTACGAGTTCAATCATCTCTTCACTGCCCTTGCACAGACTTTAGGTGATGGATATGCCATCCACAAACAAGATGTATTTATCCGCAAGAAGTTTCATGACGAGAGCAATGATAACCATGAATTTCTGTCGGAATCATATTTCAACTATTTCACAGGTCGTTCCTATACCGACTGTCAGAGCTACCTGATTATCACTCAGGAAAACAAGAAGAGCAATCTCTTTTCATTTGACAGCAAGAAATGGCGTGATTTCATGGTTAAGATACGTAAGGTTAAAGACCAGTTGAAAGACTCCGGTGTGGATGCCCAATTTCTTGATGGCAATAAAGCCCGTGATTACGTAGACCGCTATTTCTCTATGAACTTTACCGACAAACATTTGTCGATGAACAACTTCAAGATAGATGACGAGTCTATTACTATGGGTGATAAAAGATGCAAGGTATATAGTCTCGTGGATGTGGACTGCATTAACGTCCCCTCTTTGGTACGTCCGTTTACGAGCATTGAGGTGAACAATGTTTCCATGCCAGTAGACATGGTATCATTGTTAGACAGCATACCGTCAGCTGAGGTAGTAGTGTATAATCAGATGCTTTTCATCCCCAACCAGAAAAAAGAACTTTCTCTGCTTGAAAAGAAGAAGAACCGCCATGCAAGTATGCCAAATCCAAGCAACCAGATTGCCGTGGAGGACATTAAAAATGTACAGGATGTTATCGCAAGAGAAAACAAACAGTTGGTATATACCCATTTCAATCTTATCGTTGGAGTACCTATCGATACGGATATTCAGCGATGTACCAATCATCTGGAGAATCTCTTCAGCAAGTTGGGAATCCACATCAGCAAACAGTCGTACAATCAGTTGGAGCTTTTTGTCAATTCATTCCCTGGAAATTGTTATTCCACCAATCCTGAATACGACCGTTTTCTGACCCTTAGTGATGCAGCTGCATGTCTTATGTACAAGGAAAGGATTCAGCATAGCGAAGAAACACCTCTGAAAATATACTATACCGACAGACAGGGAGTCCCTGTTGCAATAGACATCAGTGGAAAGGAAGGCAAGAACAAGATTACAGATAACTCTAACTTCTTCTGTCTTGGTCCTTCGGGCAGTGGTAAAAGTTTCCACATGAACAGCGTGGTACGTCAGATGTGGGAACAGAATACCGATGTGGTTATGGTCGATACTGGTAATTCTTACGAGGGACTTTGCGAGTATGTAGGTGGCAAGTATATCAGTTACACCGAAGAGCATCCTATCACAATGAACCCTTTTGCTATCAAACGTGAAGAGCTGAACATCGAGAAAATAGGTTTCTTGAAGAATCTGATTATGCTTATCTGGAAAGGCACCCAGGGAATAGTTACCAAGACGGAAGACCGTCTTATTGAGCAGGTCATCAAAGAGTACTTTGACGAGTATTTTGTGAACCGTCGTATTGTGAATCTCTCGTTCAATACCTTCTACGAGTACAGTATTGTCCGCATACCGCAAATCATTGAAGAAAATAAACTTTCCGGCATTGACTTGGCGGCCTACAACTATCTGTTGAAGGACTTCTACAAGGGAGGCAGTCATGAGGTGACGCTGAATGAGAACCTGGACACCAAACTGTTTGATGAAACCTTCATCGTGTTTGAAATCGACTCCATCAAGGATGACCCTCTTCTATTCCCTCTTGTTACGCTTATCATCATGGATGTGTTTATCCAGAAGATGAGAATCAAGAAGAACCGTAAGGTACTGGTTATCGAAGAGGCATGGAAGGCTATCGCTTCTCCGATGATGGCCGAATACATAAAGTATCTCTACAAGACAGCCCGTAAGTTCTGGGCTTCTGTTGGTGTGGTAACGCAGGAAATACAGGATATTGTAGGAAGTCCTATTGTCAAGGAAGCTATCATCAATAACTCAGACGTGGTAATGCTGCTCGACCAGAGCAAATTCCGTGAGCGATTTGATGAGATTAAGGCCACACTCGGTTTGACGGACGTTGATTGTAAGAAAATTTTCACTATCAACCGCCTGGAGAATAAGGAAGGACGAAGTTTCTTCCGTGAGGTCTTTATCCGACGTGGAAGTGTCGGGGCCGTATTTGGAGTTGAAGAGCCACGTGAATGCTACATGACCTACACTACAGAGCGAGCTGAGAAGGAAGCCTTGAAACTCTATAAAAGAGAGTTGAAATGTGACCATCAGCATGCCATAGAAGCCTATTGCAGGGATTGGAATCTTTCAGGAATAACCAAGTCTCTAGCCTTTGCACAAAAGGTGAACCAGGCTCAACATGTACTTAATCTCAAAACAAAAACAGAAATGTAAGATTTGAAAATGAAACACTATCTGATAATACAACTTCTATTTCTCTGTACTATAGCACCTGCTATGGCACAGTACTACAGCGTAAATTATGATACTCGCACTGTAGCGGAAATGTCGGCGGCTTTCGGTACAGAAGCTGCTACAGAGGCGTATTATGCTCAACAGATAGCCAAGATCAGGGAACATTATCAGGCAGCAGAAGTGGCTGCTGCTGGAATCTTCAGTTCCAAGTTCCTCGACCGCAGAGCTCTCACAAATCTGGGACTTTGGACCAGTGCAACAGAGAACTACTATTACCGCCGTATATACAACATGGTGTCTGCCAAAATTATGCCCAAAATATGGACAGTTGCCGGCATGATGCTTAAAAGTCCTCATAATGCCCTCTATTGGGGTAGCTATCTCTATAAGATCTGTGATGAGGTAAAGACTTTGTGTTATCAGTTTGAGTCTATTGTTACCAATAGTACTTTGTCATTCAAGGACATCGTATTTCTTGAAATCAACCAGGAACTTGCAGCAATTCTGAAATTGTCAGAACTGGGCAATGTGGATTGGAATGTTCTGCTTGAAAGCGTCTCAAATATTGGTACAAACTTCACAAAGGGAAACCTAAAGCAAGACATAGACAACCTCTATGCGATGGGCGTTAGCCTTGCTTCGGCTGGAGCTGGCAATGCTGTCAGTTCCATTCTTGGGAACAGTTCCTTTAACGGAACCATTATGGACAAGACAAGCAGTGTCATTGAGATAGCCGAGAATGTGTACGACTTATACGGCAATCTTTCCAAGAATGCCGGAAATACCTTGTTGCAGTTTATTGGTGGAGAGGAAGGCATCGCCAATCTCTTCTCTTTGTCGAATTACAACACAACGGCATGGATTACAGACTATGCCAATGAAGCATTCGGCCAGTACTACACACAAAGGTGGTATATATATCGTGTAGATGCTGGTTCCATTAAACTTTGCGACTATTATCCTCCTGAAGACAACAACTCAATTATCAACGGTAATCACTGGTACAGAATCAGCACTACAGATGAAAACTTTTATCCATCCTCCGCACAGCGTGAAGCTGCACTCCAGAACTCCGAGAATCATGCAGGATACAGTCGTTCACAGATAGCCAATCTGGATAAAGCCAATGATGGCTATACCTATAGCATCTCATATTATATGCTCGCATACAAGATTAATTCTTCAAAGAATGGATTGTATGCAAAAGCATACGCTTACGAGATTCATGCTACCAAAAGCTGGAATCGTAAGGAAGTAGTCTATGAAGACATATTTGATTCATACACTATGGACCTGAATACATTTAAGGCGGGTATGAACGCACGTCTATCTGAACTAAACGATAATGAAGAGGGCTATACCTATTATCTGGGAAGTGACCCAAAGAAATACTACCAGACTACCAATGCCCAGAAGATTTCAGGATGTGAGACAGCAACCATCAGCGTAACCTGTCATGACGGTGCCAAATTAGGAGAAGGTTCAACACAATACAAATGTTCTGATTGTGGAAGCAGTGTAAACAACCATACCAAGCAATGTTCTATGGCAACAAGTGTTTCCGAAGGAAGTATCAATACATCTGAAATAGACTCCAAGATAACGGAGTTGAAAGGAAATATTGTCTCAGTACAATCAGAAATAACAGCACTGGAGGCAGAAAACGCAGAGCTCCTGAAAAAAATCCAGACAGCAAGCGTCGAGGATGCTGCAATATACAGACAGTCCTACAATGAGAACAAAGACAGAATATCAAGACTAAAAGCTGAGATGAGCTCGTATGAGACAGAACTGTCACAGTATGAACAGGCAAAGCAGGAAGCTATCGACGGTGAGAATGCTGCCACGGATGACTACTACCGCATACCGGCTATCATGCAGGATTGTAAAACAGCCTATAATCTGTCGTGGAACGGTTCAGGTGCATGGGAAGGCAATACATTCGTTCGTACTGCCTCCATGCCCAACATCAACGGTACCATAACCTTTAAGGCAACCATCTCCATAGCCAGGAAACCAAAATATTTCCTTTGGATTAAGATACACCGTGCTATCGTACAGATTTCATGGACGCTTACTACAGAATATAGTGACACGCAGGTTGTTGAAGTAGTCAATCTCGATCCGTCCAAATCGGATGCAGAAAAAGCCAACGAGGTCAATTCAAAATTATCAGAAGTGGCCAGAGAATTTCCGGATTGCACTCCTTCTGTGGAATATGCCAAAAGCAGTCCTGTGGAAGTCGATGATACCGGTGATACCTATCATCTGCTCTGGTCAAGCGACAGACTTGAAATAGCCCGTCAGATTGACACGAGACTCACCAATATCTATGCCGACCTTGTATCATTGGAAAAGATGATGCACTACAAACATTCCATCATAGATATGCTGAAAAGCGTGGTCCCATATATCAACGATGACAGTGGCAGAAGATTGACCCTCATTGAACAATGTAGAAAACGCTGGTTGCGTCAGGCAGCCTCCAGTGCCCACTCAGATACATATAATGGTAAATACGATGAAGATGAAAGCGACCAGGAATAACATAATGCCGATTATTGTTTGCCTTTTGGTATTGTTCCCGTTCACTGCCAAGGCTCAATATGGTTTTGATGTAGCTTCCATAGAAGCCTATATCAACGACCATAAACAACAACGAAGTCTGCTGCTTGTTCGATCCACACTGGAAGCGAGCAATAAACTTCTGCATGAGTACAGCAGTGATGCCAATATCGGCTTCAGGGACATCAATAAGGAACTTGACAGATACACGCGTGCGTTTGACGTTATTGACATTCTGTATCAGTCTCTTAGGACTAGTCTCAATATCTACAACACCTACGAAAACATCAGTGACCGTATGGGTGATTATAAAAACATGCTTGAAGACTTCAGAAGGAAGTGTCTGGACAGAGGAAACATTGTAAGCACTGATACCTTGATAATCACAGTCAATGTCGGTGCTTTGGCAAAGATTGCCGAAGAAGGAGACAATCTGTATCGTTCGGTCAGTGATTTAATCCTGTATGCAACCGGTGCGGCAGCCTGTTCAACTGCGGATCTCTATCTCATTCTAATGAACATAAACAACTCACTCGACAATATCAGGACGCATCTGAACAGGGCATACTTTGAAACCTGGAGATACATTCAGGTACGCATTGGATATTGGAAAAGACAGGTTTATCGTGCAAAGACCAAGGAAGAGATTATTAATGATGCTTTTGGCCGGTGGAAAGTTGCGGGCTATTTAGGCTATTAAATAACAATTTAAAACTCAACAGATATGGTACATTCTATCAGTTATCGGACAACATTATGTTTATGTGCAATGCTGCTTTGTTTCAAAGCAGTTGCCCAATCTTATGTGACATACAATCACGATGCAACAAAAATGAATCAGATTACAGTTCAGGAAATAGGTGTTGGCGGACTAACCCCTGCTTTCTACTACACCCTCTTTCATAACAGCTACCAAAAATCGGCAGCAAGTAAAAACAAGCTGAGCTTTAGAACACTGGCTGGTGTAGAATCATACCAACAGGTAGATTTAGCTGACAGCATTCAAGCGTCACTGACTCAGCGGGCTGAAATTGAAGCTCTCAATATTGCCGATAGACAGATTGACATTGCCTGGCTTGCAGAAGGCAGCAAAGTGAATAAAAAGCTATCAGACTTTGAAAAGAATATCAACCGCATCATCAGTACTGGAGGTACGGCAAATGATAAAACACGATGGAACGAATACTACAAGATTTTTCAGACAGCCATTAAAGCAACCCAGGATGCTTATATGCCCAATGCCCAAAGGAAAAGGCAATACCTTGCGATATACGCTGATATAGAGCATCAGAACGAAATTCTTATAGCGTATCTGATTCAATTAAGCAACAGGAGCAAAACTGCTTCCCTATTGTCTGCCCGCTTGAATAGACGGACTGATGTTGCTTCTCATGCAACCGAAGCATTTAGCCGTTGGCGAGACGCCGGGCAACTAAATTCAGGAGGGCACAATTAACAGAGAATTATAACATAAAAAGGAAACTAAAATCATGGCAGATTCAAATATACTCTCAGATTTCGGTATCAATATTCTTGAAGAAGAGATTGATGACGTGATTTTCCAGACAAACGAGTTCCTTACAGATGCCACATTCACAGGTTCACAAGGACCGTTCTGGTGGATTCTCCAAATGTGCATGGCTCTCGCTGCTCTGTTCTCTATTGTAGTGGCTGGAAATATAGCTTATAAGATGATGGTGAAGCACGAGCCTCTGGACGTGATGAAACTGTTCCGGCCATTGGCAATATCCGTTATTCTGTGTTGGTGGTATCCACCTGCAGATACGGGAATAACCAACAGTGGAAGTAGCTGGTGTTTCCTTGACTTTCTTTCTTACATTCCTAACTGTATCGGTTCATATACTCATGACCTTTATCAGGCAGAATCTTTACAGATAGAAGATAAGTTTGAGGAAGTTCAGGAACTCATTTATGTCAGGGACACTCTCTATACATCCTTGCAAGCTCAGGCTGACGTAGCACATTCAGGAACGTCCGATCCGAATCTTATTGAGTCCACGATGGAACAGACTGGTGTTGAAGAAGTGACCAACATGGAAAAGGACGCATCCAGACTATGGTTTACTTCACTCACAGCTGGTGCAGTGGTCGGACTAGATAAAATCATTATGCTCATCGCTCTGATAGTTTATCGCATCGGTTGGTGGGCGACTATCTACTGCCAGCAAATCCTGTTGGGAATGCTGACCATCTTCGGACCAATACAGTGGGCATTCAGTCTTCTGCCCAAATGGGAAGGCGCCTGGGCAAAGTGGCTCATACGTTATCTGACCGTACACTTCTACGGAGCTATGCTGTACTTCGTAGGATTCTATGTACTGCTCCTATTTGACATTGTCTTATGCATACAGGTGGAGAATCTGACTGCCATTACCGAAAGTGAACAGACTATGGCTGCCTATCTGCAGAACTCGTTCTTCTCAGCCGGCTATCTCATGGCCGCAAGTATTGTGGCATTGAAATGTCTCAACCTTGTACCTGATTTGGCCGCATGGATGATACCGGAAGGTGATACAGCATTCTCAACTCGAAACTTTGGTGAAGGAGTCGCACAACAAGCCAAAGTATCAACCCAAGGCATGATTAGCAAAGTAATGTAAGCAATAAATCAATATGGAATATTATGGTAATTAAGAATCTTGAAAACAAAATCAAACTGGTGCTGATTATATGTTCCCTTTTCCTTGCAGGCTGCATCATCATCTGCATCTCCAGCATTTGGACAGCTAGGACAATGGTCTCGGATGCCCATAAGAAAGTCTATGTTTTGGACGGCAATGTGCCTATTCTTGTTCATCGGAGCACAATGGACGAAACGCTTGACGTAGAAGCTAAGTCTCACATCGAGATGTTCCATCATCTGTTTTTCACTCTGGCTCCAGATGACAAATATATCAAGTACACAATGGATAAAGCGATGTATTTAGTGGACGAGACAGGTCTTGCCCAGTATAATACATTGAAAGAAAAAGGATTCTACTCGAATATTATGGGTACGAGTGCTGTGTTCAGCATATTCTGCGACAGTATAAAATTCGATAAGGAAAAGATGGAGTTCATGTATTATGGCAAACAGCGTATAGAACGACGGACAAGCATTCTTACCAGAGAACTGGTCACTACAGGTCAGCTCAAACGTGTACCGAGGACTGACAATAACCCTCACGGATTGCTCATCACAAACTGGAGGACACTTATGAATAAGGATATTGAACAAAAGAACAAAATGAACTACTAATATGGGATGGAAAAAATTATTTGTCGGAGAGAAGATGCCAGATAAGAATGATCCGAAATATAAGCAAAGATACGAAAGTGAAGTCAATGCCGGTCGCAAGTTCGCACGTATGATGAAACTTGATGTGCTTGCCGGAATGGTTCAGAACTTTGCCAACAACCACAGGAAACTGTTTCTTGTCATTGTTTTCGGACTTATTATACTCTGTCTATGTCTGAATATCTACAGAATGGCATTTGTGTTTAACAGGCAGCAATCCGTCCAAAGTGCCACAGAAAGGCAGGAGTTGATATGGCGTAAACATTATAACAAGGGCAATGAAACATCCAACCGTGTTCACGAAGTACCTTCTACCGCCTATGACGAATCTAATAATAACAACGTAAACATAAAGAACGATGGACGCACTGAAGAAAATTAACTGGAAGCAGCCAAAGTATATGATTCCAATAATCATCTACTTTCCCCTGTTGTTTGTCGGTTACTTTGTCATAGATCTGTTTCATACGGAGAAGGCAGAGACTCCTAACGGACTCACTACGACTGATTATCTGAACCCAGAATTGCCTGATGCCAACATGAAAGGCGATGGAATTGGCAATAAGTATGACAATATGCTTAAATCATATGGGAAAATAGATGACTATACTGCTTTAGGAAACATTGACCGTAATGAAGAAGACAACAAAGAAGAGTATGATTCAAAATATTCAGAAGAAGAGCTTAAACAATTGGAATCTCAGAAACAGGAAGCCGAGAAACTCGCTGAGATGCAAAGACAACTACAGGAGAGCGCACAGAAAGGTCAGGAAGTCGCACAAGGCGACGGTACTTCTGAAGAAGACCGCTTAGCCCTCAGTAAACAACGTGAGCAAGAAGCCATGGAGGAGCTGAACCGGGCTATTGCCCAAGCCAGATTACAAGGTCTGCAAGCTACAAATTTGCCGACTGATACGGATACACTTACAAAGAGGAATGAAAAGAATCTGGAAGTGTCTGATGAAAAAGAAAATAACGATGAACCCCTGGAAGTGGTCAAGAAAGTCAGAGTAACGTCCGACTATTTCAATACTATCTGTGAGAATGAAAAAGAGCAGAAGTTAATTAAAGCCATCATAGATGAAAACATCAAGGCAGTTGACGGCTCAAGAGTCCGTCTCCGATTAATAGATGATGTGAAAATCAATGAAGTTGTTGTTCCCAAAGGATCATACCTTTATGCAACTATGAGCGGTTTTGGCTCACAGCGTGTTAAAGGCAATGTTACAAGCATCATGGTAGATGGTGAGATTATCAAAGTAAACCTTGCCCTCTATGATACAGACGGATTAGAAGGACTGTATGTTCCAAGCAGCCAGTTCCGTGAAACGACAAAAGACGTGGGTAGCGGTGCGCTAAGCAATACATCTACACTCACCAATACAACCACATCTGGAAACAGTCTGGCATCATGGGGAGCGCAAGCTATTTCCAATGCAGTCCAGAAAAGCAGTAATGCCGTCAGCAAGGCAATCAAAAAAAATAAAGCCAAGCTCAAATATGGCACTTTTGTTTACCTAATTAATTCTCATTCAAACAACAAAGAAAAATAATTTAAGCACGTAGATATTATGAAACTGAAGACTTTTAAAAGAATCGGCGCATTGGCGGTATGTGTTTTGGCACCCCTCCCCTCTATGGCTCAGCAGACGTATCAGGAAATCGAACAGCTCACCGTTAATGAGAATGTGACAACTGTTATCACAGCCACAGAACCAGTACGCTTTGTCGACATCTCCACTGATGCCGTTGTTGGAGACCAGCCCATCAACAATACCATCCGTCTTAAACCTAAAGAAGGAGCTGACATACATGCCGATGGAGATATTCTTGCCATTGTGACGATTGTAACAGAACGCTATCGTACACAATATGCGCTCATCTATACCACACGTATGCAGGAGGCAGTGTCTGACAAACAAATCCAGCCGGAAGAGAAAATTCCATACCACAACCCGGCAGTCTCAATGAGTACAGAAGAGATGACCAGATATGCCAGAACGATATGGAACTCCCCTGCGAGAATACGTAATGTGAGTACCAGACAGCATCGTATGACTATGCGGTTGAATAACATCTACTCAGTTGGTGAATATTTCTTTTTGGATTTCAGCATAGAGAACCGCACCAACATACGGTTTGACATCGATGAGTTGCGCATCAAGCTAAACGACAAGAAAATATCCAAGGCAACCAACGCACAGATGATAGAGCTGACTCCGGTCTTGGCACTCGAAAAGGCCCAAAGTTTCAAGCATGGATACAGAAATGTCATAGTTCTGAAGAAGATGACCTTCCCCAATGACAAAGTCCTGACTATTGAACTTTCTGAGAAACAAATCAGTGGCCGAACCATCAGCCTTGACATCGATTATGAAGATGTGCTGTATGCGGACTCTTTCAACTCATGTCTAATGATGGAGGAATAAGCCATGAAGAAAATCATCTTATCATTGATAATGGTACTCAGTTGTACCATTTCTTCATTTGCACAAAGTCACAGTGACCGTTTATCCTTGGGAGTTGGTGCACTTTATGAACGTGGGCTGGATGCTACCATCGCATGGGAACATGAAACACGTCACCATAACGCTTGGGAGTATTTCATCAACGGCTATATTAAATGGGACGAATGTGCTTCATGTGGTCATATCTGTCCTGATTCATTTTGGAACAACTATCGGACATGGGGAATTGGAGTCGCATACAAACCTTGTTTAGTCAGAGGACGTAACCATTACGGGAATCTGCGCATAGGAGCTTCTGGAGGCAGTGACACAGATAAATTCATTGCCGGTATTCATGCCGGTTACGAGCATAATTTATCACTCCGTCATGGCTGGGGACTGTATATTCAGGCCAAATGCGACCTTATCGTCCCTGACCGTAAGGATTTGTTCCGAACTGGTATAGTAATAGGATTTAAAATACCCACATCAAAAAGATAAAGAAGATGAAGATATTTCACACCATTTGTGCCGCTTTCATGGCGGCAACCATAGCATCATGTGATGCACATCAGGACTTTCCGGATACCTCAATGAAGATTGGAGACATCCTGTGTACCGATGGAAAAGTCGTCAGATATGAAAAAATGAAAGCACAGGAAAAGACACCCATAGCCGTGGTTTTCTATGTCAATCAAAAAGAGGATATTGAAGGTACTGGATATGCAGTCTATCTGAAAGATATAGAGCCTTGCGCCTACTCTGATAGTATTGGAATAAAGCATGATACTTCCGCAGACCTGGCAGCCTTCGATGGGAACAGCAATACCCATGCCATGTATTCTACCTATACTTCGCCTGCAGCCGAAGCTGTTTTTGACATGTGGCAATATGGACAGAGCGCCTACATCCCTTCCGTTGCTCAGTTATACCTGTTGTATGAAGTAAGAAATAAGATTAATGAATATATCCGTAAATGTGGTGGAGATGAGATACAGGACAATCCTGATGAATGCTGGTACTGGACATCAACAGAAGTAAAGGAGCAGGAAACCGATAAAGCATGGTTGTTCTCACTTGCCTCTGGAGCCATTCAGGAAACGCCGAAAAAACAAGCACATAAAATCAGACCAATCATCACATTATACAATTGATTAAAGAACCGCTTGAATGGAAGAAACTAAAGAACTACAGACCACGTATAAAATATTCCGCTACTTGATTTATCTGTCACTGATAGTGGAATTTTTCGAATATGCCATTAATCCTGAACTACTGGATTATTGGGGTGGCATTCTGTGCGATATTCATGGCCGTATAAAACGGTGGTATATTTATCAGGACGGCAACCTTATATGGAGTAAAATAGCCACCTTTATACTTATCTGCATCACCTGTATAGGAACACGTAATAAGAAGCATCTGGAATTTGATGCTCGTCATCAGGTATTCTATCCGCTTTTTGGTGGACTCGTTATAATAATATTGTCTATTTGGCTTTACGGCCAGAGTATGGGTATGAAATTCTATACGATCAGTTTGAACTACTGGTTGTATATGGTTGCGTCAATCATTGGCACCATATGTATACATGTAGCCCTTGACAATATATCCAAGTTCTTAAAGGAAGGGCTTCTTAAAGACCGTTTTAATTTCGAGAATGAGTCTTTTGAACAATGCCAGGAGTTGCAGGAAAACAAGTACAGTGTCAACATCCCTATGCGCTATTATTATAAGGGAAAATTCCGTAAAGGATGGGTGAACATTGTCAATCCCTTCCGTGGCACGTGGGTTGTCGGTACACCGGGTTCAGGTAAGACTTTCTCCATTATCGAACCATTTATCCGTCAGCACAGCGCAAAGGGCTTTGCCATGGTCGTGTACGATTATAAATTTCCGACACTTGCCCAGAAATTATACTATCATTATAAGATTAATCAGAAGGCCGGGAAAGTTCCTAAGGACTGTAAGTTCAATATCATCAACTTTGTAGATGTAGAGTATTCCAGACGTGTCAATCCTATCCAACAGAAGTACATCGGAAACCTTGCTGCTGCCAGCGAAACTGCTGAAACTCTGTTGGAATCACTGCAGAAAGGTAAGAAAGAAGGCGGTGGCGGTAGCGACCAGTTCTTCCAGACTTCTGCTGTGAACTTCCTCGCTGCCTGCATCTACTTCTTTGTCAACTATAAAAAAGTGCCTTACGACAAAGACGGCCATGCCCTCGTTGCAGAGATGACCACAGAACCGAAGACGTACCGACCCAAGCCTACAGGCCGAGTATTTGACCAGACAGGCAAGGAAGTGGAACCTGAATATTGGTTGGGAAAATACAGCGACATGCCTCATATCCTATCCTTTCTGAATCAAGACTATCAGACCATCTTTGAGGTATTGGAGACAGACCCTGAAGTAGCTCCCCTATTGGGGCCGTTCCAAACAGCCATGAAGAACAAGGCGATGGAACAGTTGGAAGGTATGATTGGTACGCTGCGTGTCTATACATCCCGCCTGGCCACCAAGGAGTCCTATTGGATATTTCATAAGGATGGAGATGACTTTGACTTGAAGGTGTCTGATCCGAAGAATCCGAGCTATCTGTTAATAGCCAATGACCCGGAGATGGAAAGCATTATCGGTGCATTGAATGCACTGATTCTGAACCGTCTCGTAACCCGTGTGAATACCGGTCAAGGTAAGAATATTCCTGTGAGCATCATAGTGGATGAGTTGCCTACTCTCTATTTTCACAAGATAGACCGACTGATTGGTACCGCCCGAAGTAACAAAGTGAGTGTCACACTGGGCTTTCAGGAACTGCCACAGCTCGAATCCGATTATGGGAAAGTGGGTATGCAGAAAGTTATCACAACAGTGGGCAACGTAGTCAGTGGCTCAGCAAGAGCAAAAGAGACTTTAGAGTGGCTTTCTAACGACATCTTCGGTAAGATTGTCCAGCTAAAAAAAGGTGTAACCATTGACCGTGACAAGACCTCCATCAATCTCAATGAGAATATGGACAGCCTTGTTCCGGCAAGTAAAATTTCGGATATGCCCACCGGATGGATTTGTGGCCAGTCTGCTCGTGATTTTATCAAGACCAAGACAGGACGTGGTGATAGCATGAACATTCAGGAGTCTGCCGAGTTCCAGACCTCCAAGTTCTATTGCAAGACTGATTTCGACATGAAGAAGATTGCCGAAGAGGAAGCAAACTACAAGAATTATCAGATTCCGAAATTCTACACCTTCCCTTCAAAGGATGCCAAGGAACGTATTCTATACCAGAACTTCGTGAGTGTCAATCTTGATGTCAAGAACATGATTGACGAGATAACAAAATTTAAAGTAAAATGAGTTTCAGGATAATAGCAGCTTTTGTCATATTCTTATTTGGTATGAGAGTTAACGCCCAGACGGTAATGCCGTCTGAGCCACTCTCTAAAGCCCTAACTATTTTTGAGCTTCCACCTTTTGAAAGGGCCGTCTGTTGTATCAAGTACTATGAGGGACTACATCGAAAAAAAGATTATCCTTACGTTGGATATGGACATCGACTGCGACCCGGAGAAAGGTATTCATCCGAGATGACTGCCACAGAATCAGAGTCACTTCTCCGTAAAGACCTTAAAGAGCTCTGTTCCTTGTTTCGTCCCTACGGTAAAGACTCACTATTGCTCGCAGCATTAGCTTATAATATTGGAGCTTTCAAGCTTTTAGGATTAAAAGGTAAATACCCAAAGAGTATAATCCTGAAAAAACTCGATTCAGGAGACAGAAATATAAAAAATGACTATGTGAAGTATTGCCACTGGCGTGGCAAAAAGATTGCTTCCATCGAGCAACGACGATATGCTGAATTTATGCTGTTATTCGATTCATGAATATGTAATTCCACTGGTAAAATGCCTCGGTGTCTTACCAGTGGAATTTATATTTAGTACACATGACAGTCAGGTTTATTTCCCATTACTATATTCATGTACAACAGCCTTCTGAGCCTCATTAAGGGCATCCCATTGTGTTGCCCCAGGAGTTAACACCATATCCATAATTGCCTTTCTGGTTTCCTTTGGTAAAGACTTCCATTGTTCTTTTTCCTTATCAGAGAATGCACCAGGTACTAACATATTTAAGACATCTAAAGCAGTAAACTCATTATTAGTAGCCTCTGACAACGACTTCTTCACATCTCTTTTAGTTGCACAAGTATCAACGGATAAAGCCAAACCGGTAGTGTCATTTGATACTGAAATTCCACAAAATCCAAACATCTTAGCAAGCAAGTCTTTGGAGATAGTAAATTGAGCATTTCCCCTTTTGCTTTTGTTTGCCCTGCTTTTGGATAGAGAATTGTGAACCATCGTCTGCGTCTTAGGCAAAGCCATACGAACCTGTGACTGAGCACAAATTCGAGGGATGGCCACAAACATTGCCAATACCACTATAATTAAATATCTACTCATATTTATTCCTTAATATAATCTACAAATTTACAAAGAATTAGCTTAAATGAATTACATAAGTCAATATAAATGCAGTTTTTCCTCTCTAAGCTAAATTCCATTATCTCCGAATGTTCCAGCTTATACAATGTAAAGCACCACCTTCCTCTGCTACTTCAGCCATTTCAATTTGATGAATCTCGCAATCAGGGAATGCTTCATGTAAATATTGCCAAGCAATAGCATCCTCATTAATATTGAATATTGGCATGATAATCTTGTTACCGACTTGCAGGAAATTGATGTAAGCCCAATTTAAGTCTGTCCGTGGCGAACCAACCTTGTTCGCAAATCGCATCTCTGTGACTTCAAAGCCATATTTTTCAAGAATGTGTCGGATAGCAGCAGCTTCTTCCGGGTATTGATCTCCATGATTACCCATCAGGATACTGTTGCCACCACACCATTTGACAAACCCATCCGAATGACCGTACTTGTCTGTATCACGAGCATTAAAGTCACCGTGCATTTTCCATGGAATTATAATCACGGGATGTCCAAGTTCTGACTCCAACTCAGCTTTGAACACTGTATCCTCTTTTTCTTTACCATTCTCTGTAAACACCTTATCCGTCATCACAATATAAGGGCCACATGGGACCATATTTCCGCCGTCAATTATTAGCTTTGTTGAACGACAGTTTATCCCCATTCCACGTAGTACATTAGTACATTCGGTTCTTGTTTCAGCATCCTCTGGATTGTTGCTCTTCATTAGATAGTCCGGATAATATTGGTACTTCAAGAACTCATTCTCATTCAACTGAATAGGCATGTAGTCGCGTGCCCAATAATCTCTGGTACATTTCAACTCTTTGGGTTCTATGTCGCAATTCTTCAGAAGATTAGTCAGACGCTGGTAAAATTCCGGATGTCCATCCTTCTTATCCTTCAGCCAGGGTGACAAATAGACTTCATTTGTTTCACTGTCATGTAGCAACTGGTCACACCGCACATATCTGTATCGCTTATCCTTAAAAGAGGAAAACGCTTCGTGTAACTCTGTTCGGTCTGGATGTGATAGATATTCTCCAAGTATATAATCCACTTTACTTTCAATAGTCTGCTTACCGGTTAGAAGATTCAATCTGGGTTTACAGATATATCCAATCATACCGTTATTTCGCTCTACAAGAAAAGGGAAATTATTGTCCTGTTCTAAGGCATGATGAAGTCTGAACAGCTCTGCACAAGCCCAGGGGCCTTCTAAAATATCGCTTTTATCCTCGCTGACTAACTGACGGATCAGAATGCCTCCAAAGTAAGAGCTATCATCCAATATATACTTATCTACTTTTTTCCCAGTGCTGTCAATCCCATCCTTTTTACAAATCTCACTTGGGAAATTCAAATCAATACCTCCAAAGTCATTCACGTACCAGTATAAAGAATCGGAGAAACGGGGATGAGTGATAATGTCACGATGATGCTTATTGTAGAAGTAAAACTCAATCTCTTTAAAAAGATAGATTTTTTCTCCCTTTTGTATTGCAAAATTTTCAAACAGCAATTTGGCTATTTGAGTAAATCGTGACTCTATCTCTGCTGCATTCATTTCACCATTCAGAGACATTAGCTCTTTGAATTTTGTTGTTATCATCATCATTTATTATTTCCTGTATTAATACCCTAATATCCACTTCATATCATCATAAGGACGCCATTTACAGAAGAGCGTCTCGATATAAAGTACCATACCAAACTGATATGTTGAAAGTTTTTGGGCAAGTTCTTTTTTATCCTTACTTAATGACTTCATGATCTTTTCCGCATATTGTCTCCAGTATTCAATATCAATGTGCTCCTTACAGAACATCATCTCTCCATACCAAAACCTACCCTTAACATCATCCTTCCATTGATCGGGACACTTATCTTCTCCTTGGTAATATTTACATAAAGAGGCGTAGCTATCCGCTTCATATATGCCTTTTATTTTACGTAATCCGCAACTTTCAGTTAGTGCACACGATAAAGCCTGGCAGAAATCTTTCCACGATCGTTCACCAGATAACTGTGTATCAGTTATCATCCAATTTTCTCCTTCATGTTTCAATTTGAATCGACCAATCAAGCATTTACTTCTGTAAACATACATCCAACCATCATCTAAGTATAGGCCATATCTGTTATCCCAACCGGTGGGAGAACATCTCAAAATGAGTCGATGTTCCTCCTTCGTAAAACTTATTCTATCAAATAAATTCAGAACACTCTGCCAATGATGCCATTCTACATTAGTTAAGGCATTGTTTTTCGGATAAAATGAACGGAACTTATTATCACGGTCATACATTGCCCAAAAGACAGAAGAGTCGTATTTTAAGCGTTTGATAAGGTCTAATATATTAAAACCGTGTAATATTTCATTGCCTTTTACAAACTTCTTCTTAATTATATTAAACTGACATCCATACATCGCACTTGCAAATGAAGCCGTCAACATAGCAATCAAATGCCTGTCGCCATCCCATTTCATAGCGTTATGAATGGATGAAGTAAAATCAAATCCCCTATAAAAGGAATCCCATGCACGAAATACATATATGAGAAGACCATTAAATGCTTTATTGGTAGAAATTCCATCAAGAGGCTTCCATTTACATTTCCAAGATTTAATAATACTCTCAAAAGATTCAACAGAATGAAACACTTCACTCTTAGTTTTCCCTTGTCTCAGCCCTCTAATAATGTCCACGACAAACAAGCGGGCGTAAAATTCCTCTTTATCTGTATATGGAGCATAGTTTAGCCCTTTAGGATAGTCCAAATTATCATTCCATGCAGACATGAGTTGCCACATAAGCCACTGCCCGGTTACAGAAAGTAAATCGGTTGGAGAATAATCTGTAATATCAAGAGTATAAGTCTCACGATTTGATAAAGCAGACAGATTCCAACTTGCCGCCTGCATATAAGCACGGCCAAACTCAGACAAACTTACTTTGTCATCGTAAGATATGAGCTGATTCCAGAACGCTTCTCTATCATGTTCATACGTCCACGCGGCTATGTCCCCAATTATTGCTCCTATCATTAGCTAATATTATTTTGTCAATTTACATATTTCTACACTCTCTTCAGTGGTGGAAAACCGAGCTACACCATCTAAGTAGAACAAAATTAATATTGAAAGGAAGTCCCTAACACATAAACTCGTGCTTAGTAAAATCCATACGAAGCTTCCTGGTCTGCCTTCATTATGCAACGAAAAGCCTCCATGACAGGCCATCAAGCTTCAAAGACAGGCAAAGGACTTTGCAATAAGCCTTCTTCTAAGGTCATTCTACCAAGCTATGAAACGCTTATCTAGGTTTCTATTGGCAAAGTCTTCATCTTTTCATAAAGAATCTGAGCTATTTCAATATCCTCTTGGTTTATTTTCATAATGCTTTGAAATCTTACTCTTGTGAAAAATCAGACAACTTATCCCAGTCTACCTTGAAATCAGGATTCTGGCTTTCCATCCACTTTAAATACTGGGAATCTGCCAAGAATACACTTTGCAGTGTTTTCCCTTTGTACTTACCAAAGGAGATTACATCATCTGGCTGTAGAATCTTTATTTTCCCTTTATGATACTCTACAATAGCATCTATATCGGCAATTAAACGTTGAGAATCAATAATTGCCCATTTCACATAATTCCAGTCAGTGTCGATAACTTCTTTAATGGTCTTATCCTTATATTTACCAAAAGTGAATATATCATCCAGTCCAAGCACTTTAACCTCATTCCCCTCTATAGGTTCACCTTGTATATCTAAAAGGAACCAGGAACCGCAACCGCAACATGGAATCTCTTTTGGCTCTGTATCGTCTTTTTTACACCATGAATTTTCCGGTGAATCAGAACTATCAGCCCTTTCTCCATTACGAAAATAGTAACCATAGACTTTTCCGTATTTTCCGAATCTCCCATGTGGCTCAACTTTAACAACTTGAACATATTGATTTCTATACCAGTCTGATACTCTACCATCTGGAAATCTTTGTGCTGTGAATGGTAGAATTCTACCAATGTTATAATAAATTTCTGTCAGATTATTTTGAGGAAACTTGCAATTTACAGCATCTATAAGCTTCTGGTTATTATTCATGGCATTATATTTAATTATTTATTCTCCATTCAAACAATTCTCTATCCGTTATTATCGGATAATCAAACCGTTCAATCAATTCCCTCTCAGTGAAGGCTCTTTTGAATGTGTTACCTAACAATAGAACAATCATATCGTCCATTATATTGTTACAGTTGTTGATTTCAGGATGATATAAGTTTTGGACGACATTAATTCCAATATATGTTCCTGTTCGTTTATCCAACTTAACAGAAAGCATATTCTCAAAGTCTTCTATTGCTATTCTGTAGCGAAGTAGTATCGTCAAAAGTTGCTCCCTATCTGAATCAGTCTGGAAATGTTTCAACAAATGCTCCATCTTCCATTTTTCTTCAGTTGTCTGACATAGCTTTTGTTTCAAAAGAGTAAGATCAGCATTACTAAATTCAGAATGAGACAAGACATCTTTATTTTCAGAATTAAGAAAAACGCTTCCTATTATATCAAATGGTTCAAACATGCAGGATTCCAGACCCAAATAAGCACGAATAACAGAAGTTACCCGAAGAATCCTTACTTGATTATCCCATGGCAAGTTTTTGAATGGGACAGTATCGTTTACCATCCAAGCAATTTTCACATATTCATTTACAAGCCTATGAGCATTCCAAGATGCGCAACCGCAAGATAGAATGTTGTTAAATTGTCCAACGTTCATATTATTGTACTTTTAAAGCTATTCATATGCAAAGATTGAACCAATCTATGCAGCCTATCTGCATTTTAAACGGAAATCTCCATAATTTGCAACCATTAAATCAATAGCAAAGATAAGAAAATCAACTCAGGAATTGTCGTTATAATCATTTTTTTGAGTTATATCACTCATTTATTCTATTATTAGAATATTATTTCGGATAATTACATTACTTTTGTATCTATAAGTGTAACCAAAAAAAATGAAATATGGGTAAAGATTTAAATCGCCTAAAAGTGGTTCTTGCTGAAAAAAAGAAGACAAACAAATGGCTTGCCGAACAATTAGGTAAAGATCCGGCAACAATATCTAAATGGTGCACCAACAGTGCCCAACCCAACTTAGAGAATTTAGTTGAAATAGCCAAATGCCTTGAAGTTACAGTAAATGATTTAATTCGTTAATATTAGATTAAGCCCAATATGCCAACAAATAAAAATGCTGCGATACGTTACCAGACTCTCGATAAATGCTTTCGGGATCGACGGCATAAGTATTACATCGAGGATCTCATTGATAAATGTGATGAAGCCATTTACTATTATAATGGGATTGGAGGTGTAAGCCGTCGCCAGATATTTGAAGACATTAAGTTTATGGAGAGTGAAACAGGATGGAGTGTGCCTCTTGAAAGAAAGCAGGATGGCAGAAGGGTTTACTATCGTTACAGTGACCCAAACTTCACTATTAATGCTCAACCATTGACTGAAGAGGAAGCCACTCAACTACGTTCCGTTATCATCACGCTTAACCGTTTTAAAGGACTGCCCAGCAACGAATGGGTTGAAGAAGTTATTTCCAATCTTGAATGGCGATTCGGCCTTAGGGAAAAAAACGAAAACATTCTTGGTTTCGAACAAAATCCTTATTTGAAAGGTCTGAACTTCTTATCTGACATTATAGATGCGGCCATTAATCATCAGGCCATAAGAATCATATATCGTAATTACAAGAATTATGATAACGAGCGCAATGTCATTGTTCATCCTTGGTACATAAAGCAGTATAATAACCGCTGGTTTCTTATGGCTTACGATGCGGAAGCAAATCGTATCTCCAATTTTGCTCTTGACCGTATCCAGGAAATAGGTATCGAGGAGGATGTTGACTTTATCTCAAATGATCAGATAGATTTTGAGCATTATTTTGATGACGTATTTGGAGTTACTATTCCGCCCGATGACGTGGAAAAGATAAGTGTTGTTCTTCAATTTTCTAAAAGACAGTATCCCTATATCGTTTCTAAGCCGATACATCATACACAGAAAATCATTGATGATGAAGAATGTATCTTGTCCGTAGAGCTACGGCCTACTTACGAATTTACTCAACTGATTCTGTCGTTCGGCTATGATGTCAAGGTGCTTGAACCTGAGACATACAAACAAGAAATAATAACAAATATACGTAGGAATTTGCAGAATTATGATATAATGCAGATAGACTGCACCAGTCAAGAACAATTTTGTAAGAAACAAAGCAATGAATAAAAAAAATAGTCCATATACAGCAGCCATCACGGGTGGAGGTTTCCTTTTTGAGGAGACCAATATCCTATTACCTCTACTCCGTGCAACCAATAGTGAGGAGTTGCTTCATGATGAGAAGGTGAATAATCGGTTGCTTCACATTAATGCAGAAAGTTCTCGTAAGAAAGCTATTCTGGAAATCAAACGAAGATATGAGTCTATGCCATCTTCTTTTTGGGATGACTTTCTTGAAATGAGCGATACAGACAAGATAGTAGCTATCTTCTATGTTATTTTGAGGACTTATAAGATCTGTTTCGATTTTCATGTAAATGTTGCAATAAAAAAATGGAACAGCATATCCAAAAGCATCGATAAAAATGACATTATGATGGAGTTCAACGAAATAGCATCAAAAGATGAGTTTGTTGACTCATGGAGCGATAATACCAAAGATAAAGTGGCTTCTGCATATCTTACAATACTTCGTAAAGTGGGTATGCTTGACAATAGCAACCATCTTAATGCGATTTCCTGTAGCAATTTCTCTTACTATTTGGGAAAAGGGCAACCATGGTTTTTGGAAGCCTGTCTTTTGCAACCTTATGAAATAGAGAACATAAAGAAAACAATGATATGACCATAAAAGAGCTTGATGATAAATTGAATAGTCCGGGATTCCAAGATACGGAAAATGGCGACTTGTTTTATAACTTTTTCATCTACCAGTATCCGGCAGAGAAAGAGTATGACATTCGTAAGCAGATACAGGAGTTTAAAGCGAATCTGATCCGTCCCACAAACTATGTGGATGTGCTTACACTGAATCTGTTTGATGAGTTTTGCAGCTTCCTCGACCAGAAGAAATTTCTGCGTCATCCTTCTATGTTGAAATATCTGATGGAAAAAGAACAGAGTGACCCGTCAAAGGCAAAGAGCACACAGGATACGCTTGCCCGCAATGCCCATTCACCAGAATTCGTTCAATTTATACATCAACGTATCATCGATCATATCACAATCAAAGACCAATATCGTCGTCCCTACGTTTTTATGTATGGTATAGGCAGTATGTATCCTTATCTGAGGGTCAATGAATTCTTGGCTCTTTATGAAGATTACAACGAAACGGACAAATATAAAATCATTGTCTTTTATCCGGGTCATCGTGATCAGAACTCATTCCGGCTATTTGATACACTTCCGGACAATCATACATATCGTGCCACTCTTTTAATAAACGAATAAGCTAATGAAACTGAAAGAATTATATAATAAGCCTATTGACCGTGCAGTGAATCCTGCTGTCAGCGCTACCAAGTTTGACCCGGAAACAGAACGTATAGAAATACAGGAATACGTGTTTACGGACGAGATTATGAACGGTCTTTTCCGTATTTTAGATGCTATCAAGAATAACCAACCATACGATCACGTGGGTATATGGATTGACGGTTATTATGGCTCAGGAAAATCACATTTTCTGAAATATCTGGATTACTGTATCACACCTTCTACTCGTGAAGATGCTTTATCACGTCTGCTCGAAGCAATAAAGGCTATCGACCCGCTTGATGACAAACATTATCTGAGCTTCGACTACGAGCAGATGGTTTCTATCGCCAATTGGTTGGAACGGGCCACGATAGATACATGTATCTTCAATCTGGAAACAAGCTATGACAACTCTACCGACAAGAAGAAAGCTTTTCTGCATGTCTTCTGGAATGAGTTTAATGGCAAGCGTGGCTTCAATAAGTTCAATATCACACTTGCACAGAATCTTGAAAAACCATTGGAAGAAAAAGGAGTGTTTGAGGCATTCAAACAACGCATCGCAGAGGAAGGTGGTGATTGGAATGACCCTGGTATGGCTGCCGATTTGATTGACAACGAACTCGATTGGGTTCTTGACATTGCCAAAGAACTGGCACCAACACTTTCCGTAGATAGTATTCGTGAACGTATCATCAAGCGTGATACGAACATGAGTATAGACCGTTTTGGTTTGGAACTGGCATCATATCTTAAAGACAAGGGCGATGATTACCGCCTGATTTTCCTTGCCGATGAAGTTTCACAGTTCATCAACAAGGAGCGTGACCGTTATCTTAACCTTCAGGAAATCATTACGAAACTGTCTGAAGCTTGTGATAACAAGGTCTGGGTGGCTTGTACAGCACAGCAAGACCTCTCCGAGATTATGGACGACTGTCATATAGCCGAGGAGAAAGATAAAGAAGGTAAAATTAAGGGACGCTTTGAAGTGAAGGTATCCCTCAAAGGAACACAACCGGAAGTGATTACTCAGAAACGTATTCTCGACAAGAAAGAAGAAGTAAAAGATACGTTGGCCTCACTTTATAACAAATACAAGGCCGGATTCGACTTGCAGTTCAAACTTCCAAACTCATACAGCAGTTACGACTCGCAGGATGATTTCATAGACTATTACCCTTTTGTCCCCTACCAGTTCAAACTCATCATGCAGGTGTTCAATTCGTTCCTGAACTTAGGCTATGTGGCAAAAGAAGTAAAAGGTAATGAGCGAAGCATCATCAAGGTAATCCACTCTACCGCCAAGGCTAATGCCGATGCTGAATTGGGTAAATTCATTTCATTCGATGAACTCTATAACAATATGTTTGAGGAAGGTTTGCAGGCTCGTGGACAGAAAGCTGTGGACAATGCCCTCCGTATGGCACGCTCCTACCAGACAGATAAACCGGAAAAGACTCGTCTGGCGGTTCGTGTAGTTAATGTGCTTTTCATGATCTGCAACATTTCCCAAACCGACCAGTTGCTGTTCCCTGCAACTGTGGATAATGTGACCTCTCTTCTTGTAAATAATATGGATACTCCTCGTATGACCATCAAGAATGAGGTGGAGAAAATTTTAGAGTTCCTTTGCGATAATAATATTATTCGCCGTGAACAGGGTAAACAGGGAGCTCCTGACACATTCACTTTCTATAGTGAGGAGGAAATGAAAGTGGCGCAGCTCATCCAAAGCCAGGTGGTGGACAACAATACCCAGGCAGAACAGCTGAAAGATATTTTTAATAAATATATTACAGCTCTCAGGAATAAAGAGCAATATAAAACACGCAGTTTCTCCGTTGGGCTGACCATAAAGCAGCGTACCTTCCTGAGTAATAACCCTGATGTAATGGTAGAGTTTATGATGGACCCCGACTATGATACTGCTGAGCAGCTTGCATTGCAGAACAGCAATACTAACCGAATGGTATATTATGTAGGTCCTCAATATCGTGAGAACAGACGTTTGTACAACGCCTTTTACTGGTACTGTCAGGCAGAACGTTATATGTCCACTCCCGTCCCAAACGAGGATAATGCCAATACTCGTAAAGAATTTGCCAAGCGAGCCGAGGAACTTTACGAAGGACTTATTAAAAAAGAGTTTGAAAAGATTCTTGATACCTGTCCTATTGTTTCCGGACTATATGTGATTGACGAAGCAGAGCTTGGACAGAAACGAGGTAATGACCGTTATCGTGTTGCCATCGAGAAGCATTTGGCAGGAATCTACCCTAAAGCAAATCTCGTTGATTCTCCAAGTATTCCACGCACTACAGAACAATTGAAGAAAGCTATACTGCGTAATGTGAATCCCGGCGATTACGAAGGTATGGGGGCGATTCTTACAGATGCTGAACACGAAGTGGAAATCTATCTTAATAAACAGTTTGCAGAGGTAAATGTGACTGATGTGCTTACCAAATTCTCAAAAGCTCCATATGGATGGGACAATATCTGTACCCTTTATGTGATTAATGAACTGGTACGTCGTCACAACCGTGACTACGCTTACGCCAATAATCCCAATGTAGAAACGTCTACAGTGGCCAACCGTATTGTGACAGAGAGTAATAAGTTTACACTCCGTCAGGCACAGGTCATTTCACCGCAGGTAATTCAGAAATTCATAGCTGCCTGGAAGGAAATATTCGGTATTTCTTCCGCTCCGACAACTACAGACAGCACCCAACTATTCCGCATGTGTCGTGACATAGAGAGTGAGCGTAGCCTGTCCAAATTGATAAAAGGCTATAAGGACATAGAACAACAGATTATAGCTTATCCTTTTGTGGAACCAATCCGTAAGGCCATAGATCTCTTCGAATCATGGCTTGATGAACGTGATCCGTTGAAATTCTTCAATCTCATCATCTCATCAAAGGATGAAGCCAGGATGCTTACCGACAAATGCAAAGAGGTGGTACAATTTACCCATGATCAACTCTCTACCTATAAACAGCTCATACAGTTCGCTGATGAGAATACATATAACTTCTCATTTGTTCCGGAAGAGATGATAGGAGCTGTTGATGAGTTCCTAAAAGTGAAGGATGACCCTTGGCCAATGGGTAACACATTCCGTGGCTATATAAAATTGAGGAATCAGCTTTCCGGCAGTTTGGACGATGTGCGAAATCAACTTCGCGATAAAATTAAAGCGGCTTATAACGATATTTTTGACTATCTGTTACAAGTGGCCGAGAAGCAGAATGTCCCGGCAAGTGTACTTTCCGACCGTGAAGCAACCATACAGCTTAAAACTGCTCCAACAAATATCCTGGTACTGAGAAACAATATCCTTACCGATGTATTCTATCAGGAGCAGGTGAACAAGATTATGTCGTATATTCCTCCTAAGCCTACTAAAAAGGACAATGATGAAGTTGATCCTCCAACACCTCCTGTACGAGAAAAGAGAATTCGCCAGGCATCATTGCAAACAAGGACAAAGTTGCCTATTACGAACGAAGAAGACATAGACCGTTATCTTGAAGGTTTGCGTCAACAGATTGAACGTCTGCTTGTCGACCATGACGGAGTGATGATTATTAAATAAAGATTACCAATAGATTATATGGACACCAATAGAATAAAACGCTTCGCTACCGAAGCTCGCAATATATTAAAAGCCGGCATTGCAGCTAAGATAACTACACTTGGCTTCAACAAGAAAGGTAATGTAGCTGAAGAGCACCGTCCACAACTGATGCAAGGAGGTACTCTTTGGAACGGACAATTTTATACAGAGGGATTCTACCATCAGTGGATGTCCCTCTATAATCCTATTCAGCAAAAAGGCATCAACGAAGTGTATGAGGAGGCAGCCTATACGTGGTTCAACCGTCTGTGTGCCATTCGTATTCTGCAGAAGAATAATCTCTGTTCTCCTGTACTTCAGTATGCTGATGCTGCACGTACCCCGATTATTGTGGACGAAGCGCGCCAAGGACATCTTCCTCAGATGAAAGAAGACATTCGCCAGCGCATTGTAGAACTACTGGATGACGATACAAAGGTAACAGAACAGTTTGCCTTGCTTATTACTGCTTGGTGTCACGATAATCCCATCCTCAATCAGTGTTTCGGTTCTATGGCCGACTATACCGAGCTACTTCTTCCGAACGATATTCTGGCTAAAGGTAAATTCATGGATATGCTGAACCATACTGAATTTATTACCGATGAAGAGTTTCAGTCTCCGGAACTAATTGGTTGGCTCTATCAGTTCTATATATCAGAGCGTAAAGACGAAGTTTTTGCAAAGAAAGGAAAATTCGAGGCTGACGAAATACCGGCAGCTACACAGATATTCACACCCAATTGGATAGTGAAATATATGGTGCAGAACACAGTGGGTCGCATCTATCTGGATAATAATCCCTATGAAACAACACTTCAAAAGAAGTGGCGATACTTAGTGAACCAGACAGAAAAACCGACTCCAGAAAATTTACTGAAATACAACGAGCTTACCGACCTGAAGGTTGCCGATTTGGCCTGCGGTTCTGGACACATTCTAAACGAGTGCTTCGACTTGTTTTATGACCTTTATATTGCTGAAGGCTATGGCCGTGGTGAAGCCATTGAAAACATTTTCCGTCATAACCTTACAGGTATTGACTTGGATAATCGTGCAAAACAATTAGCAACTTTTGCCCTTTTGTTGAAAGCATGCCAAAAGGATTCATCTTTTGCTGATGCGCATTGCTTGCCGAATATACTGACCATGCCGAAACCATGGAATGAAGAAACGGATGAAAACTTAAATGATTTCCTTTCTCTTTATTTCCAGGGAGAGAACACTTCTTCACAAAATGAAGAACTTGCCGCTTGCTTTGAACTGATGCATAATGCAGACTCGCTGGGTTCTATCATGAAATTCGACATTAGCGACAGCACAAGATTACTGGTTAAACAGACTACTGATTACTGGTGCAATCAAGAGATTATGCCCGATGCCGTGCGCTTGCAACTTCCAGCTTTTGAGCTAATTTTGGCTTTGACGGAGAAGTATGACGCTTTGGTAATGAATCCGCCGTATATGGGTGGTGGCAACATGAATGAGGTGCTGAGTAAGTATGTGAAGGCAAATTATGAAGAAGGCAAAGGAGATTTATTCTCCACCTTTATGTTGTTGGCTATTGACAGACTTGCAGACAACGGCAAATATAGCATGATTAACATGCAGAGCTGGATGTTCCTTTCTTCATTCGAAAAACTACGCACGTCTTTACTCAAGAACTATCATATTGAAAACATGCTTCACTTGGGCCCTCGAACTTTCGATGAGCTGAGTGGTGAGGTGGTGCAAAACACTTCCTTTGTTGTAGCTAAAAATAAGTCTGATGAAGGTGGTGTGTATTTCCGACTGGTAGATGGTAAGAATTGCGCAGAGAAGAAAGATATGTTCCTCCAGGCATTGCAGGAACATACAGCCAAGGTGTATTACCCAAATGTCCCTCAATCTAACTTTGAGAAAATCCCGGGATGTCCGATTGGTTATTGGGTTTCACCCAATATCTTAAAAATATTTACATCAAATCTCGCATTGTCAGCAGTTGCCAGCCCCTGTGTTGGGCTGCAAACTGCTGACAATGCGAGATTTCTCCGCAGCTGGTTCGAGGTCAGCCGAAGCCGTATAGGCTTCGGCTTCGAAAATGCCGCGTCAGCGGCTCGATCCAGATTAAAATGGTTCCCATATAATAAAGGTGGAGATGTTAGACGTTGGTACGGTTTGAGCCTCAGTGAAAACATCATTGATTGGTATAACGATGGAGAAATATTAAAATCATTTAAACCTGCTGTTATAAGAAATCCCGGATATTATTTCACAGATGGAATAACTTTTCCAAGAATTGGTTCAAATCTATTTTATGCAAGGATATTACAACCTGGATTTATCTTTGACTGTAATGGCCCTTCTTGCTTCCCACAAGAAAAGAAGGAGTATATTTTGGGCTTCCTAAACTCAAAGGTTATGCAGCAATTGCTATTTATATTATGTCCAACTCTATCTTTTCAAATTGGAGATTCTTTCAAAGTACCATATATAGGAAAAAATAATGATTATATAAATCATTGTGTTCAACAAAACATCAACATTTCCAAACAAGATTGGGACAATCATGAAACCTCATGGGACTTCGAAACTAATCCCCTATTAGCTGTAAACGAGAACACCTATATCGACAATATCCGCCACGAGGAAAAGCTGCACGAAAAAGAAACAGACAAACACATCTGTATCAATCCTGCCGCACCGCAACTTGGCAGTCTGAAATGGCGTATGGAGCAATACAAGACAAAGTGGGAACACCTCTTCATGCAGCTTCACGAGAACGAAGAAGAGCTCAACCGTCAGTTCATTGACATATACGGTCTGCAAGATGAGCTTACACCAGATGTTACACTCTCTGAGATAACCATTCTGCAACAAGGAGAAATCAATATTGCAGATGACAGTCTCAGTTGGAACGACGAAGTATTGATGAAGCAACTTATTAGCTTTGCTGTAGGTTGTATGTTGGGACGCTATCGTCTTGATAAGCCAGGATTGCATATCGCTCACCCCAATCCTACTGATGAGGAAACTGCTTCTTACACATTTAACGGACAGTCTTGGGAAATTGATGACGACGGCATTATGCCGCTGATGGCAAATGATTGCGGATTCAGTGACAACGCATCATATCGTTTCGCTGATTTCCTACGTGTGGTACTGGGTGAAGAACTTCATGTGGAGAATCTTAACTACGTGGAGCAATGTTTAGGTAAGACCATAGAGCAATATTTCGTAAAGGACTTTTGGAAAGACCATAAAAAGATGTATCAGAACCGTCCAATCTATTGGCTATTTGCATCAAAGAAAGGTTCCTTCCAAGTAATAGCTTACATGCACCGTATGAATGCCTATACAGTTGAGCGCATCCGAGCAAAATATCTCCTCCCCTTCATTGAACATCTGGAACAGGAAATCAACAAACTTGACTTGCGTCGGGCAGAACTTACGACTAAAGAAAGCAAACAGCTCCAAACGCTTCAGAAGCAATTGGATGAATGTCGTGAATATCACGAACGTTTGCAGGTTGTAGCAGAGCAGGCCATCAGCTTCAATCTTGACGATGGTGTCACAGTGAATTATGCTAAGTTCGGAGACGTTTTACAGAAAATCAAATAACCTTAATAAACACCTAATTATAAGATATTTAATATGGCAATACCAAATATAATAGAATGTGGAATTTGTTCTCTGTTACCCGTGAACTCAAATAATGTTTGGTTTATAGAAGAACTATTCCGCTACGAAGACGTAAAGAAATACTATGTTTTACGTAAAGATCATGCTGAAAACATAAAGGCCTTTTGCAGATATATTGTTAATGCAAATATCCAAAGAGAGTCATTAAACTTTATCATTTTCAATAATAATGGTGAAGAGGTTGGTTTTATCTCAGCAGAACCTGTCATGAACCGAACAACTAATATGCCTGTGTGGAATGTAGGGTATGCAGTTCATCCCTCTCATCGACACCACGGTTATGCTTCATCAGCATTGAATGGACTAACGAATTTCCTCCTACAAAACTTTTCATTCCAACAAGTAATCTTGGATATTAGTATGGATAATGAGCCTTCTCAGAGAGTTGCTGAAAAATGTGGTTTTACAAAACCAAATGATAGAACCGGAATTATCGATATTGAACATATGGAAGTAGGAATGCGATTGAAATGGTATAAACAACTTTCAGGTAACAGAACTGTGTATTTTAACCAAGCAGTTCACTACTACAGGCAAAAGTTATATACAGAATCAATAGATGCATTCCAAAAAGCTTTGAATGAACCATACATTCCCAATACGCCATTTACAGACGCTCAGATTTATTCAAATATGGGTATGGCACTCTCGTCTGTAAGACGGTATAGAGAGGCTTTTCAAAGCCTTAAAAAAGCGCAAAGTTTAGGTTTAAATAATCCAAGCATTGAAAAGGAATTACGTTGGTTGAGAGATAATGTAGGCCTATTCTGATAAAATAACAATACGAAAGGAGAATATATATGGCAACAATAACAATCATTCCTTCTGTGAGACTTTATAGAACAGGAGTAAAAACGACACAAGCTGATGGCAGCATAAAAAGTATAGCCCTGCACCAAGGAAGTCTTGACGGTGCATGCGCTGTTTATAGTACAATCATCTCTTTGATGTGCCTTCAGCAAATCAACATTGAGGATGTAAATTCATACTCCGGAAATGTGGACAAGCGTAGTCCGAAAGGAAAATTTCTTAGCAAACTTCTAGAACAACGCGGTATGAATATGTCCGGGTGGAATCTTAAAACTATGGCACAGGAAATTAGTAATACATCCGACTTCAATATAAAAGCCACAGCTATTCGGAAAGATTATATTGACCGCATTTACGACAATATTCATCAGAATAGTCCTGCAATTTTAGGGATTTCTTTTAATAATCAGAATTTCGGACACGCCATTGTCTGCATTGGTGTGGAAGAATCCGATGAGTTCGAAGATACTCCAACTAAATTGTTTTGCATAGATCCGGGCTTTCTCATCTCGAACACGTCATACTGGAATTGTATGATTATGCTTCCCAAAAAGTATGATGACAACACCGAGCTAACCTATGTAGTTGGTGATGATACTCGGAAAATAATGCTTGACGATGTCATAGTGTTTGATTAAACGAATATCATAATAGTTCTCGAATTGCCAAGAACGGATATTTACTTTATATAATAAAAATCTGATAGAATAAACATTAATAAAATAATAACAATAGAATCTGCAAATAAAAAATAACATGTCTGATATTATAACATTAGCATCTGGTGCAGTAATTATATTGGTTTTCTTACTCTTTTGTTTTGAAGAAAGAAAACTTTATAGCATCAAGGAAATTTTAGTAAAACTTGTTAATAGTGAGAATATCTTGGATTCATTAAACAATTCCAAGATAGCTTCGCTTGGGGAAAAATATGAAAAAACTATTATCGTAAATACAAAAGACGGGAAAAAGTCAAATATACCTGCATCTGAATTTATATATGACAACAGCGTGTGTAAATGCAACAAGGTAAATTTACGTATGCTTGATACAGCATCAGGTACGCTTGTCGGTTTAGGACTTCTTGGCACTTTCCTTGGCTTAACTTTGGGTATTCAAGGATTTGACAGTAGTAACACAGATAAAATCAATGAAAGTATTCAGGGATTATTGAATGGTATGGGCACAGCGTTCCTGACATCTCTTCTTGGTATGTTTCTGTCTATTGTATTTACATTTATAGATAAATCATTAAGACATAGATTGTATAAAAACGTAAATGGACTGACAGAAAAGCTAGATGCCCTTTATTATATTGATGACATAGCATTGGCCAATCTTAATCAGCAGAATATAATTGACCGACTTTACAATGCACTAAAGTCCGATTTTCAGGTACAAACCAATACCATAAAAGACTCCTTTAATGAGCTTAGTGGAAAACTATCATACACAAACGAATCTGGAGTTATCATACCTGTGGCCAACGCTGTACGAGAAATTCTTTCTGAGAACGCCCAGCAAACAAAAGCTCTAAAATCATTCTCTACTGACCTGGCTATAGAACTTAATCAAGGATTTGATGAGACTCTCTCACGACAGATGCAACAAAAAATTCTTCCGTTAATGGAAAGTGTCGATGCAACCACTAAAACCGTTGTTGAACATATTGATCAAATGGCGAAAACTGTATCTTCTCCGGCAAGCGACATGATGCAGAGAGTTGTGGATGAACTGAAGCAAAGCATGAAATTACTTATGAATGAGTTTAGTTCAGGACTTTCCGGATCGGCTACAACAGAATTAGAAAATTTGGCTCATCAGTTAGGCTCTGCAACCCAAGCTATGGCCGATTTTCCGAAAAACATGGAAAATATTTCAGCAACATTACAAGTTACAATTGAAGAAGTTAAGCATTCCATTTCGGAAATATCCAATACCTCTGCCAATACTAATTCTATGGCAATGAGACAAATGCAAGAACAAATTACATTTGCTACTGGTGCTATCAGTAATGCCATTAATGAAGTTAAAGAAGTTATGTCTGGTATTTCACAATCATCCCAAGAGCAAAGTAACCAGATGGTAAGCAAACTGGCAGATGCTGCGGACAAGATGGGCACATTCCTTACTGGAACTATCAGTACATTATCATCTTCTGTAACAGAATCCGTCAAGTCAATCACTGATGATGTAAATAGTAAACAAGCCAACCTAATCGCACTTCAGGAAGATACTACATCCCAGACAAAAAGACTGCTTGACAGTTTCAATATTGGATTGGAACGTTTGGAGAAGATGAACGAGTACATTTCAGGAACTATGAATGGCTTCAGACAGGCTCAGGGAGAAATAACGATAAGCACAAGTAATCTACGTACAATATCTGGTGACATGAAATTAGCGACAGAACTGTTCAACAAAGGACAGAACGACTATGCTACAAGGCTTGCAGAACTTCAAACCATGAGCCAAAGGGGTATTGATCAGGTAACTGAAATGTTAAGAGACTCAGGTCAGTTATCAGAGGATTATGTCCAAAAGTTTGAGATTATCAAACAAGGACTTGGAACTATCTTTACTCAGTTACAGAACGGGTTATCTGAATACAGCCGAACAATAAAAGAAAGTACTGACAAATACCTTGCTCAGTACACTACGAGCCTAACCCAAACTACAGGTGCGCTTGCTTCAGCTATTGAACGACAGAATGAAGTTACAGAAATGTTGACCGATACAATTACACGTAATAAACGATAATGAAGAAGAAACGTACAGAATACGAAAGTAAAGATGAGAATGCCTTTGCACTCTCCACAGGTGACTTAATGGCCAGTCTTCTGTTCATCTTTATACTGCTGCTGATGGGAGCGCTCCTTCAAGTGCAAGAAAAGGCAGAACAAGACGAGGAAATTGTGAAAAGATACGACCAAATCAAAACACAACTTTACATCGATCTGCAGCAGGAGTTCAAAGATGATCTTGCAGTTTGGAGGGCTACAATAGACTCGACTTTATGCATTCGTTTCCAAGAACCGTCAATGCTTTTTGATGAAGGACAGTCCTTGCTGAAACCTAAGTTTAAGAATATTCTTGATGACTTTTTCCCAAGATATATAGCCGTACTTAGTCGTGATGAATACCGAGATAATATTGAAGAAATTCGTATTGAAGGCCACACCAACAGCAACGGAGGCTATTATTCAAACATGGAACTTTCTCAGGATAGAACAAGAGCCGTGTTACAATATTGCTTTAGTCTTATGTCTGACGACTTGGAAGAGTGGCTTAAAGGCCTTGTAACAGCAAACGGACTTTCTTCAAGCCACCTGATACTGAAAATGAACGGCGAGGAAGATAAGGATTTATCACGACGTGTAGAGTTCAGAGTAAGAACCAATGCTGAAAAGCAATTGGAGGATATAGCAAATAAACGTTTTATACATAAACAATAATGGAAGACATCTATGCACTTCTAAATATTAACAAAGATCTTCTGCAAGATTTCCACTTGCTTGCAGAACGTACTGTTGACCATCAGACTGAGTTGGCCATCAGTCGCAATATGCGTACCTTGCAGGAAATAGAGGTACGCATGATGACCGACAGAACTGTTATTGCTTCTCAACAGACTATTGATGAAATTATGCAGAAAGTCATAGAGAATGCTAAAACAGAAAATAAAGAAACAAGTATTTGGAGCATTCATGAACTTCGTATTGTTTCTTATTATTTAATAAAACTTCAAGGGAATGAACAGGCATACATGTATGCGCTTCATATTCTAGAGACTAACTGGAGGGACATGTTCTTTAACGGATTATCATTTTATTGTCTTGACTCATGGAACATGATTGACCCGGAGCTTCGCTCATTGACTTGTGATCTGCTCAGCAAGCAGCTAAAACAATACAATGGTTCAAACAAGAAATACATGGTAATGAAGAACCATGCAAATCTATTTGATGAAGCTGGTCCCCTAAGACTATGCGCTCTATTATCTCAAAAGAAACAGGATGTAAAGAATGCCCCTGCATATTTTAGTAACAAACTGTCAACAATAAGCCAATCATATTACTCTGATGTGATTGTTAATTTTATCAGTAGCAATAAAATCATAGACTTTGACTATATTGAATCTGTTTTAAATGCTCACAAATATGATAGAACCAAAAAACTTATTTTTGCAGATTTAGTTTTACGCGTAAATGAAACAGGTGATGATGTAAAACGTACTCAACTATGCAAGTATGCCAATCGAATCTTAGGCGATATTACGCTTGGCGCAACATGGGCTCCATTTGCAGGCGCAACTGAAAAACAAGCCCAACAGCTCAAAAAGGCAAAACAACATGTAAATCTATGGTTTAGTCAAAAGATAATTGAGACATTTTTTGAAGTTTGTGTACAAGACAGGGATAGAAAGGACTTCTGGCTAAAATATGTGGAATATGTAAGCAGTTTCAAAATTGTTGGATCTACTACAACGAAAAGAATCTTACAAGGAGATAACCGAGTCAGCGGTATTTTCCTGCCACATTTCATTGAGACAGATTCGTTCGCATCACAGACATCAGCTCTTGTATTGTTCATTAAGAATAAGATGATTGTTGAGTTCTCTGATACCGGTGCTTTGTACGTTTACAACCAGGACCATGAAAAAGTTAAGATGGTGACAGGGAAAAAACGGTATATTCCAAGCACTGCAGATCTGAAGATTACATCTATGGGAAGTCTGATTGATATAAGTGATTGGTACTACAATACATATTACGAGGAAGGAAGAATGACCCATAGGGGAAATTGGCAAGGACGTTTAAGCGGTTGGTTGCAACAAAAAGTCATTTCATCAAATAACATTGGCATATCTTTTCAGGATGCTGAAGACAATAATCTTTTTAAGGCAACCCCAATTCAAAAAGAAGAGTTTAAACCATCATCCAATTCAGTCCCGAGGACTTCGTCTAATAGGCCAATCAAGACCGTGTATGAAGCCAATATTCGTTTCTCTTTATCAAGTAAATGGATATCAAATGGTAAATGCCGGATTGTTTGTGGATATAAAGGTTTCTACCTTAACTTCTCCGCTGGAAATCAATTTGTTCATCTACGTCCACTAATTAGCGGAGCAACCCCAACTGGTAGTGTATGGATAAGAAAGGCAAGAAATGACAATGGATGGCAAGAGGTTGTACACTCAAACTCAGGACGAGAAATAAGTGTTGGATATTTGAAGGAAACAAATGGAACTGTTTTATATAAGCAGAGATCAGAACAAACAGATTATATGACTATTAAAATTTAAAGAAGCATATGTTAACTCAGGTAGTAAATAAAATAGGAATACTATTCATTGTAAATTTCAATGGACATGATCTTCATTTCCAAGAATGGAAAGCGACAGACGATAGTATATATTATATGCCTCTTTCAACTTTGGTTGACAATGGGTATGCCTATGCTTCAAAAGATGGTTGTCTTGTCCCTTATGAAAATATCTATCTGTTAGATGAGGAGGATAAGTTACTTCTAGGTGTCCCCCAACCCTATAATATGGCCATGCGTCTCATTGGAACAAGCATGTTAAATGCATCTGATTTTGAATACAAGGTTGAATTTCTTAGCCACGTGCCAGATGGAGAATTATTATCATATGAACAATGCGGAAATATACTTATAGTCAACAAAAAGAAATATTTATTATCGGAAGCGCAATATGAATTGATAAATCGTATTCATGAGTTTAATTCTTCTCCAGAGGAAGAAAAAACTACAGACTTTAACCTGCGTAATTTTGGAGAGATAAAAGCATTAGCAGAACAAGCCGGATGCGAATTAGACAGTTATTTAGCAAACGAGAATGTTTACGTTCCAGAACGCATAAAAATTGAAGTTGGTCGTGATGAAGATGGGTTTACCATTGATCCTGCCATTGACATTGATGAAAATAAAAAATTTCAGCAGTATTTTGATCGAATGAGAAAAGTACAGGGACAGTACCCTATTCAAAGAGAAAATGGCGAACGTGTTCGCGTTGTACTCAATGAAGAGCAAAAGGAAAATCTACGACATCTTAAAAGTCAAGGCGGAAGACACAAAACGCGCGAAGAAATTCAAAAAATTATAGAAGAACCTACTGAGTTTTTTGACCCTGATGCTTTTGATTTATCGGAACTATATAGTGACCGCGTAATTGAGATTGGTGTTTATAAGCCCAAATTCTATCCATTTATTTGTCCCTACAAATCATGCTGGATTGCTGGTGCTACAATTGAAAGTCCTCAAAATGGAACAAGCCAAGTGACAATTTCAAGTGAGACAGAATTGGAAAATCTCAGAAAAGAAATTAATAAAGCAAAAGAGAATGGCAAATCTATTATTGAGTATAAAAATGCCCAAATAGACATGGAAGATGCTTTGTTTCTTGCAGATTGTGCGGCACAGCAGTTAAAGGCACCATCTAAGCCATTTAATGCAGAATCTGTTGATAACAAAAAAGTGCTTATTATAGAAGAAAATGCAGAAGAACTTGGTTTTGCTGTAAAAGAAAGAGTTATCGAAAGAGGCGAAAAATATACCCTTTTCACCAATCCATATCTTCAAGAATGCTATTCACTAAAAGAACATCAAAAAGAAGGTGTTGCATGGCTACAGCATTTATATAAAAGTAAAGCAAGTGGGTGTCTAATGGCAGACGACATGGGACTTGGAAAAACTTTACAGATACTTTATTTTATTGATTGGCATTCAAGGAAATATGCTGATCACAAACCGTATCTTATAGTAGCTCCTGTTTCACTGTTAGAAAATTGGAAAAATGAATATGAAAGATTCTTCAAGCAACCAAGAATGACTATTAATATGCTTACCTCTAAGGATGTGCCAAGAAAGTTTGACAAAGATATTGTAAATAGAATACAAAAGATGGACATAGTCTTAACTAACTATGAATCTCTTCGTATATCACAGTTAAATTTCTGCGCGGTGGAGTTTGACATCGTGGCATTAGATGAAGCACAAAAGATTAAGTCTCCCGGTACGCTTGTTACCAACGCAGCCAAGGCATTGAAATGCAATTTCAGAATTGCTATGACTGGTACACCTGTTGAGAATACACTTCTTGATTTATGGTGTATCATGGATTTCTGTGTTCCTGGTTTATTAGGTAATGCGAAAGCATTTGCTGCTCAATATCAATCACCGTTAAAAAAAGATGACACTGACATTGTCGCTCTTGGTAATGAAATTCATGAAAAGCTTGGAATATATTTTATGCGCAGATTAAAGAAAGATGCTGCAAAAGATCTTCCTTTAAAACATGAACTCAAAGAGAAAATTGCCATGCCAAGTGTACAAAAAAAGACATATACATCAGTCATTAATGCCTATATGAATGGTATTCAACCCAATATGCTTGTTACAATAATGAACTTGCGGGAGGTTTCAGAACATCCTTACCTCTACGACTCGGCATTAACGACTCATGACATAAACGAGCTGGTTAGTACAAGTGCAAGATTACAGGCTACTATCAAATTTCTCGATTCAATCAAAGAAAAGGAAGAAAAAGTCATCATATTTGTTGAACGTAAGGAGACTCAGAAAATGCTTCAAAAGCTTTCCAATGAAAGATATGGCATAATATGTAAAATCATTAATGGGGATACTCCGTCTATTATTAAAAGACACTCATTTGACAGGCAAACTCGACAAGCGAGCATAAATGAGTTTCAAGCTGTTGATGGATTTAACGTAATTATAATGTCACCCGTTGCTGCAGGAATGGGACTGAATGTGACTGCCGCAAATCATGTTATCCACTACAGTAGGCAGTGGAATCCAGCTAAGGAAAGCCAGGCTACAGACCGTGCTTATCGTATCGGACAAACAAAGGATGTGTATGTATATTATCCTATGGCAGTTACATCTGACATTAAAACATTCGATGAGATATTGGACGATTTGCTATCAAGAAAAACCTCACTGGCAACTTCTACAATCTTCCCTTCAGAGAGAATAGAGGTAAAGCAAGAAGAGTTCGGACAAATATTATTTGGAATTTAAGTATATTAGAATATGGTACAAGAAAGAATATATAACTACTTTGAACGAAACCCACAGCTTCATGTGCTCTTTATCTTCGACCGGATGGATATTATCCAGACAGAGCTTGGAGAGGTGAAGGAATGGGCTGACGGATATATATATAAAGTATTCGATGGAGCCTGGTTCAATACAAAATATGCTATTGAAAATACTTGGAAAGACAAACGCATTGTTCTGCTTTTTCCTGTGGAAACCTATCCTCATTCAGAGGAACAGCAACTACAATTTCCATTGCTTGATATGCTGAAAGCCAACATGGAATATAAGGAAGATGATTATGCCTCTTTTATGCAGCAGTATAATCTGCCAGAACGGTTCCGTAGTTTTATCAAGAAAAATATTGCGGAAATCATGTCTTCTAAAATCCATAATATTCTTAATGGGCATATTGATTCAAGTACCTTTAGTGAGGATTTGGTTTGCCGTGCTTTCATCTCCAATTATCTCGGCGAGAAAAAGTTGTTGGATTGGGAAACAATCATTGTAAAGATGGTTGTTCTTGACGTTACTTCGGAAGGGAAAAAACATGCTGATTTTTGGCATAAACTTTCAAAGAACGTAGATGCCAGCAAAGCAATCAATGATAAATTGACAAAACTTTTTGGAGTAAGTTATAATCTGAATTTGCCACAAAAGATGAAGTGCGTTGCAGAATGCATGAAGTACAATTGCATCACGCAATTACTTGATGCTATGCCAGGGGATTCGTACAAGCAATATAAAATCAGCAATTCGGTAATCCTTGACCAGGTAAACAAGATTTATGAGTGGGGCACCCACGACCGTATGCTGAGCGAGAAATTTATCCAGTCAATGAGAATATTGTCTTCAGATATTAAAGAAGAGGAAATCATCAACATCTATGGTATTGATGCAAACTACTTCTATTTTACTGAAGCACTTTGCTGGCCGATTCTGAAGGAGATTTTAGAAAAGAAACTCATGGCTGATCCAGAGGACGTAAACGATCGTATGCGAGAATTGGCTCTGAAATTACCTGTTGACAGTTACATCCAGATTGTCATTCGCTTCATCGGACAGTCAGCTCTGTTCTATATGCAGATACGTGGCCTTGGCACACTGAAATTAAACAGTACAAAAGAATACGTAAATAAATATATTACGGAGTTCTATCAGGTAGATATGTTCTATCGTAGAACACTCGAAGCCTATCATGAGCTACTCACGAAAGAGAATCCTATCGAATTGGTATTGAATGCTGCCAAAAGACAATTGGATTTGGAGTATGCCAAGATAGCCAACCTGCTTAACCTCGAATGGTTGACTTGTGTGGAAGAAAAAGGCACCTGGTTTACAGAAACGGGGTTGAAGCATCAGGAAGACTTCTATGCTAACGAGTCTGATCCAAATGTGAAACAGGTAGTCATTATCAGTGACGCTCTGAGATACGAAGTGGCTATGGAATTGATGCAGAGACTGGCCAAGGAAAAGCATATGGCTACTATTGAAGCTTATCAAGCCATGTTACCTACGGAAACCAAGTTCTGCAAGCCATCACTTCTTCCACATCACTCCCTTGAACTGTTCGGCACAGATATGGCCGTAGATGGAGTTGTATTAACTACAACAGAACAACGAACTGCTCATCTGAATAAATACCGAGACGGAGGAATTTGTGTTCGCTATGAAGATGTGATGAACGGTGACCAGACTTCAACACGAGAGCTGTTTAAACGGCCTTTGGTATATATCTTTCATGAAACAATTGATGAAGCGAGTCATTCTCAAAGCCCGTTTGAAGTTATCAGTGCCTGTCGTAAGGCCATAGACCAACTTGCAGTGTTAATCAAACGTTTACATGCTTCATGGAATGTGACTAATGTCTTGCTTACAGCGGACCATGGATTCCTATATAATGACATGAAATTTGAAGATAAGGATAAGCATAGTATCACCGATATTTCAGTAGAGAAGAAAACAAGATACTATCTCACTGACAGCACAGCTAAAGTCGAGGGTATCGTCAAATTCCCACTCGAAAAGGTTTCTGCCATAAAAAGCCAGACACCTCTTTGGGTAGGTGTATCTGTCGGTACCAACAGATTGGCAGCCTCTGGGGGGTATAATTTTGCACACGGTGGTGCATCCCTTCAGGAGATGATTATTCCTGTGATTCGCAGTCAGCAGAAGAGAACAAATAAGACGGAAAAGGTAGGCGTTACTCTTATGAACCACAACCTGAATATGGTAAGCAGCCGACTCAAGTTCCAGCTAATTCAATCAGAAGCAGTAAGCATGACGATGATGGAACGAAAAATCGTATGCTGCATTTACAACGGTGACGAACCTGTTACGCAGGAAAAGGAACTTACTTTAAACAGTACAGATGCTACAAACCTGAATAACCGAGTGTATGAGGTGACGCTTAATCTGAATAAATCAATCAGTGCGAGTATGCTACAGCTTCGTATTTATGCTACAGACGACCGGTTAAATCCACTTATCCGTGAGACAGTTAAAAATAATACAATGATAGAACAAGATTTTTAGGAGCCTACTATATGGATTCACAGCAGAAAGTATTAAATGCCTTCATTGGCAAAGTAGTAAGAAAAGACCTGGCGTTTTTGGTTAAGGGTGGACTTCCTGTACCGACTTACGTATTGGAATACCTGCTTGGCCAATATTGTGCCAGTGATGATGAAGAAATCATTAACGAGGGACTAGAGAAAGTAAAAGATGTCATCAAGAATAACTATGTACACAGAGCTGAAGCTGAGTCGGTAAAAGGACTTATCCGTGAGCATGGTAAACATCGAATCATAGATAAAGTAACTGTTGTACTTAATGAAAAGAATGATGAATATCAGGCAACTTTTACCAATCTCGGACTCTCCGGTGTACCAATAGGAACTGACTATGTACGTAAGAACCCGAAGCTTCTGAGCGGAAACGGTGTATGGTGCATCGTCACCATTGGCTACATCAGTGGAGAAGATGTAAAAGTGAGATGGGAAATCCAGACATTAAAGCCTATACAGATTTCGAATATCGATTTGCAAGAGTATATTGAACAACGTAAAAACTTTACTACAGAAGAATGGATCGATCTGCTCATGCATACAGTGGGCTTAAATCCAGATACGATGAACCGACGGGAAAAGTTTATCACACTTGCCCGTCTGCTTCCTCATGTCGAAAATAACTTCAACTTTATGGAACTTGGTCCTAAAGGAACCGGAAAGTCTCACGTATTCCAAGAATTGTCACCTTACGGAGTACTTGTATCAGGTGGAGATGTGACCAGTGCACGACTATTCGTAAGGATGTCTGGGAAAAGAGAAGAACTTGGTCTTGTTGGATATTGGGATGTGGTTGCATGGGATGAGTTTGAACAACAGAAAGGACGTGCAGTTGATGCCGTGCTCATTGATACCATGCAGAATTATCTGGCTAATAAATCCTTCAACCGAGGCAAAGGAACACATGAGGCAAGTGCCTCCATGGTTTTTGTTGGAAATACCAAACATACTGTTCCCTTCATGTTGAAGAACACGCACCTTTTTGAATCTATACCGACATCCTTTATCAAAGGTGCTTTTCTTGACAGAATCCATCTGTATAACCCAGGCTGGGAAATCAAGATGCTGAAGAAAGACAGTTTCTCCAAGGGCTATGGACTTATTACGGATTATATAGCTGCGGTACTACATGCCATGCGCAACGATGATCGCACCGCGGTATTGAAAGACTATGCCAAGTTTGACGGATCACTATCTGAACGTGATCATTTAGCAATCCGTAAGACTTTCTCCGGAATGATGAAACTTCTCTACCCAGATGGAAAAATGACAGACCAGGAAGCATACGAATTGGTTGATTTTGCCGCAGAAAGTAGAAAGCGAGTAAAAGACCAACTATATGTCATTGATGAAACATTTAAAGCTGAGCCTGCACATTTCAAATATATCAATTTAAGAACGGGTATTGAAATGAATGTCGAGACATTGGAAAAAGTTAGCAATCCTCTTATAATCCCAATAAACTCAATGACAGGTACAGCTACTGGGGAGTTAACCGATGCAGATGCTCAGCCTTTGAATGAAGAAATCTCAGGAAAATGCTCCGTGGAGGAAGGAACCACTGCCGGTCAAACTGCAAAGCGCCCCCGTATTCATATACTACAAGAAAAAAGTATGACGTTCAGAATGGGACAAACGGGAGTTAGCTATGAGAAATTGTTCGCTTCATATATGGCAAACGCAAATGAAATAACTGTGGAGGATCCATATATACGTGCTCCATGGCAAATTAAAAATTTTATGGAGTTTGCGCTGATGCTCATTAATACGCGTCCAGTTGATGACTTAAAGCTCAATCTTATTACTAACGAGGAGGACGATAAGCTTCCTGAACTTATAGACAGGCTTGATGACATTAAGGATGACCTCGCTACATACGGCATAGACTTTGAATACAAATTCAGAGATTTTCATGACAGATGCATCAAAACAGATACAGGCTGGACGATCTCGCTTGGACGTGGGCTGGATATGTTTGAGAAATACAACACCTTTTCAATCGCTTCGTCAAGACAGGATATGCGTAAGTGTAAGGAATTTACTGTAACATTTATGAAAACAAAAAATGCATAAGATATGTCTAAACTGAGCAATAAAGCCTTTGCCATTATGGCTGTGTGTGAGAAGACAAAGGAACATTTTGGTATTACTGTTGACCCTCGTAATGGGTGTTATGCTTTTACTTGGGCTTTTAAAATAAAGAAAGAACAAGCAAAAAAAGAAGGATATGAGCAAACTCATGTGACTGGTAAAGTAATGTATGATAAAGATTTCAATGGTTGTCCCTATTGTGGCTCTAAAAAATTCTATATTTGTAACAGGTGTGGGAAAGTTGTATGCTATCATGATCAAGAAGTTGTGACATGCCCAAACTGTGGTTCTTCGAGCAGCTTACAAGCAGCAGAAAATGTAAATTTATCAGGTAGTGATTTTTAAAAAACAAACAGATATGATTGAATTAAAAAACGGTGAAAGTGTCAGTTTGACTAACGGTTCTCAGGCCAAAGTTGTTAAAGAACTCGGCCGTGGTGGACAAGGAATCGTTTACCTTGTTGAAGTCGGAGGACAAAAGATGGCTTTAAAATGGTACTTCAACAATATGGGAAATTGGTTTTACAGCAATCTGGAGGAGAATATCTCCAAGGGTGCACCTTCGGAAGCATTCCTATGGCCAGAGTACCTAACAACGAAACAAAAAGGAACTTATGGTTACGTGATGAAATTAAGGCCAAAAGATTATTATGAATTCGGACAATACTTGCTGGCAAGAGCAAAATTCAAGAGTTTCGAGGCTATGGTTAATGCGGCCATGAAAATTTGTGAGGGTTTCAAAGCGCTTCATTTATCTGGACTTAGTTATCAGGATTTAAATGATGGAAATTTTTTCATACATCCTGAAACTGGTGATGTCTTGATTTGTGATAATGATAATGTAGCACCTGAAGGAGTAACCTCTGGAATTCTTGGCAAGGCCAGGTACATGGCTCCGGAAGTGGTGACCGGAAAAACTATGCCTAATAAATATACAGACAGATACTCACTTTCCGTCGTGCTATTTTTGCTTTTCTATGCCAACCATCCATTAGAAGGAGCACGTGTTCTTGCTTGCCCATGTATGGCGCGATATATAGCAACAAAAAATAAAACACAAGAGAAATACAATTATTGTATAATATACCAATGTATATCAGGTTTTTATAAAAAGAATGTAGAATTGCATTTATTGTTGATTTTAGCCTTGAATAGTGTTATTTATGGTTTTTATGTTACTATTTTGTTATGCAAAAATGCTTGTTTTTCGATTAAAATTCTTATCTTTGTTGTAGAAGAAAAAATAAGCAATTCAAGTATATGGCTCGTACCAAGAAAATAGAATCAACCCCTGTGCGTATCCGGTTCAAGGAACTGGAAAATGGGAACAAGTCTATCTATCTCGATATTTACTATGAGAAGAAAAGAAGGTATGAGTTTCTGAAATTGTACCTTATCCCAGAGAACTCATCGGAAGCAAGAAAGCAAAACAAGCATACGATGAAAGCTGCCGATGCAATAAGGGCACAACGCATTCTTGAAATATCGAACAACAGAACACCCGTAACCATTTCAGAAAAGGCAAAGGTTTTATTGGTTGATTGGGTAAATGAGTATAAGAACAGGAGTACTCAACAAGGAAAGACGTCATCAGAAAGCCATGTGCATTCAGCCTTAAAACAATTGCGGAAATACAATGCCAAAGCTCGTTTGTGCGATGTGGATAAGGATTTCTTGGATGGCTTTGTTGAATTTATGAAAGGGCAAAAAGCAAGACGTACCAAAGCTCCTTTTGCCAAAAAGACCATATCCAATTATCTTGGGGTTATCATTACAGCCTTGAATATGGCAGTTGATGATGATGTGTTGTCTGTAAATCCCGGATTGGCTATTGACAGGAAAGCCATTTGCGGTGAAGAAACTCCACGCGAGTATCTGACTATTGATGAAGTCCGCAAGCTCATAGAGGCGGATGCACCAAGAGCAGATGTGAAAATTGCATTTTTGTTTTCCTGTTTCTGTGGATTACGGTTAAGCGATGTCCGTGCCTTGCAATGGAAAAAAATCATTGAAGACAACGGGAATATTCACCTGGAGTTGCGACAAAAGAAGACTGGGCGGATGCTGTACTTGCCACTTAACAAGCAAGCGCAAGCCTACCTGCCTCACACTAAGAAAAGTGCTGAAGATTGTGTATTTTCTCTGCCTTGCACTTCTACCATTGATTTACAGCTGAAAAAGTGGGCCAAAAATGCAGGAATCAATAAAAATCTGACCTATCACATGAGTCGGCATACTTTTGCAACAATGGAGCTTACCATGGGGGCAGATTTATACACAACTAGTCAGTTACTTGGTCATGCCGATGTGGAAACAACACAAGTTTATGCGAAAATCATAGATGCTAAAAAAGAAGCCGCTGTATTACTAATAGATTCTCTATTCTAATATTTATAGTCAAACAGAAATATATTGCAAATTTTGCATGTCGCAATTATCTGTGTATCAGTCATAGCAGAAAGAAATTTTTCGTAATTCAATTCTGTTTGACCACAACAATCTTATTTCTATTTTTAAATTATACAGTATGTATTGTTTAATTAAAAATACTGTGTATATTTGCATTTTGTAGAAACAGTCTCTTTATGCCTGTTTTTCACAAAACTATGTTATCCATTATTGTATAGTAACATTAATCAAGATAATAAAATGCAATTAAACTTTTCATGAACAATAGTACAACAAAGGTAATATGGCACGTAAGAAAAAGCAAGTTAAAGTAAAAGAACCTGTCCGTTTACGTTTTAATGAACTCAAAGATGGCAGAAAGTCCATTTATTTGGATATTTACCACAGTGGCCGAAGAACTTACCAGTCATTGAAACTCTATCTTGTACCAGAAACGGATGTGTCGGCACAAATCCAGAATGCCAACACGCTCGCAATGGCTAATGCCATTAAAACCGAAAAAATATTGGATTTGACTAACAAGATGGCTGGTATCACAGACCGTTCGTATAAAGCGAATATGCTTTTTACAGACTGGATGAGAATTTATCGGCAAGATGTGGAAAAACGGGCTTCGGCATCTACACTTATTTGGATAGATCGGGTTATCAATGAATTGGAAGAGTACGATAATAGTGTTATCCTTGCAGAAATAAACCGGGATTACATCATGCGATTTCTCAGCCACTTACTCGACAGACCCGCACTTACCCGTGACCATAAGCAACTGGCCAAAAATACGGTTTTCATTTACCTTTCTTATATACGGGCTGCACTGAATTATGCAGTCAAGGAGAACTTGCTCCAATCAAGTCCATTCAAAAAAATCAAACGGGATATGCTTTCAGGCTCGGAAACCAAACGTGAATATCTTACAGTAGAGGAAGTAAAACGCCTTATTGCAACTCCTTGCCGCCGGGATGATATGAAGGCTGCATTCTTGTTTTCCTGTTTCTGCGGTTTGCGCATCATGGACATCAAAAACTTGTGTTGGAAACATATCAGTAAAAACGGGAATAGGTGGCAGGTAGAGATACGCCAGTATAAAACCGGCGCATTGTTGTATTTGCCATTGAACATGAATGCCCGGAAATGGATGCCGGAACAAGGGGATGCTTCTTCTGAAGACCGAGTATTTCCCAAGTTAAGTATTTGGTATAAAAGCATACTTCGTGATTGGGCCACAGATGCCGGAATCGAAAAAACTTTTTCATTTCATGTCGCGAGGCATACGTTCGCAACGCTGGCCTTGACCGCAGGGGTTGACATCTATACAACGAGCCAATTACTGGGTCATGCCAATATCAGACATACTCAGAGGTACGCACAAATCATCAATTCTAAGAAAGACCATGCCGTCTCCCTTTTGGACGACGCATTTATTCAATAACTTAAAACAACAGATTTATGAAGCGTAACCGTAGAAATGCTTGCCTTTTTTTAAAACAAGAGGCTGGCAAACAAGCCGTACAAGAGTGCCAACAATGAACGTAATGAACTTTTTGCCTTACTGAAAGAAGCCTCTTTCATTTACCGAAAGGAAGTTCTTGGCGAGGGTAAATTGTATGAACTGTATGCGGAGGATTTTCTGAATGGCCATTATTACAGTGACCACCGCGATGCTGCCGGGAAAAACGGACATCGGAAAAATATCGGTATTCTCAGGGGACTACTGATGAAACGTAAAGACCTCGTGGAACAATTCTTCTCCCATGTGCTTTTTGCTCCCAACCGTATGGATGAGTTACTTCGTCTGTTCAACACAACGAAAGCATCCTCCGGTTTGAAAGAAGAACCGGATAAGCCACGTCCTGAAACGAATCTCCAGACCATGTCTTTGGGTAGCTTTTTGAATGATAACCAACTGAGCCTCATTGCACATTGTGCGAATGAGGCTCAACTTTTTACAACCTCTGTGGATGTGGGAATACTGCGTTCTCTTTTGGAAGGCACATTGCATCGACCGTTGAAATCCACCAATAACCGATTAGTAGCTTTCTTTTTCGACCGGTTGTGCCACCACCGTCTCATTCTCGGACGTTGGGAACATCTGTTGGAACAGGCCGGTTCCATATTGGGGTCAAAAGACGGCCGCCCGCTCAAACACGGTCAGTATTCCAGTGCGCTTAGTCTTGCCAAGAGCAATCCCAACAGTATGCAGGGGGTAATCAGCCAATGTGTACAAACAGTCAAGGAAATGACAGAAAGAAACACAACGGATAATAAATGACACAGAAAAGGATAACAGTTCGAATAACATTCCCGAACTGCTACTATCCTTTTTCCCATTGTTGAAAACCATGACTTTACCTTTGCCCCCGAAGCGATAAAGTTTCGGGGCATCACTCCCCATTGTCTAACTCAAAAAAATATGATATGAACCAACAAAAAGAAAGGAATTGTGTGGCAGTACCCTGTTCATCGTGTCTCCTGAAGCTCAGTATGCTCCAGAAGCAGACGGAGAAGATTGAAAATATGCTGTTCAGCATCAAGCAAACACTCAATTTCAAAGAAGCCTGCCTGTATATGGGGCTGTCAAAAAGCCAGTTGTACAAACTTGCCAAGAACGGGCATATCCCCCACTACAGACCGTCCGGCAAACTGTTATACTTTAACAAGCAGGAATTGGACGAATGGCTCTGCCGAAACCAGGTGGAAGAAACCGAAAAAAGCAGTCCAAAGGAGATGCCGGACAGCATGAATGAATGTGTTGAACCCAATAAACAGTTTGCATCATGACAGAAACCGGATTCCTTGAAACACTTAAACGGGTAGAAGATGTGGCCGTCATTCTAACCCGAATGGAAGATATAAACGTAGTATTAGGCAAGATAACTACCATCGAAGCCTTCATCGATCGTTTCGGGACACTTGAAGCCTTGATAGAGCGTTTTGAAAGTGTGGAGAATCAACTTTATTACCTGAAAGATATGCTGAACATTGATGAAGCCGCCAAATACTTGAATATCTCCAAAGGGCATATGTACCGGCTTACCTCCAACCGTGATATATCCTATACCAAGCCGAATGGCAAGAACATCTTCTTTGAAAGAAAGGAACTGGACGAATGGAAACGGCGCAACCCGGTTCCTTCACAAAGAGAACTGGAGAGGCAGGTGGCGATAATGACCGTCCATGACCACACCGATAAGTCTAACCATAAAAAGAAAGGGAGAAGACCATGACACCGACCAACCTGCTCCAGATAGGAAACGACATTGACCGTTCGGTTTATGAACAGATATTGCAATTCATCCGTCTGCGTGTTACCGAAACATACGCCTTTCCACCGGAAATCGTGCGTGTCGATGACATCACCATTGCAACGCTCGGCAATTTCAGTGCCTCAGTGGGAAAGCCCAAGAGCAAAAAGACCTTCAACATCACAGCTATCGTGGCTTCGGCCTTATCGGGCAAAAACGTATTGCGCTACAATGCGCATTTGCCGGAGGGTAAACACAAAGTGCTTTATGTAGATACAGAACAGAGCAAATGCCACTGCCACAAGGTGCTGGAACGCATCCTACGGCTGGCCGGGCTGCCTACTGACTGTGAAGCGGACAACCTTGAATTTTTCATGCTGCGGGAATACAGCCCCAAACAACGCCGACAGATTATCAACCATGCGTTGGCTTCCGACCCAGGTATCGGCTTTGTCGTCATTGACGGTATCCGTGACCTCCTGTATGACATCAACAGCCCCAGTGAGTCCGTTGATTTGATAAACGACCTCATGCGCTGGTCAAGTATGCACGACCTCCATATTCATACAGTATTACATCTGAACAAGGGAGATGACAATACAAGAGGGCATATCGGCACGGAACTGAACAACAAGGCGGAAACCATTCTGCAAATCACCAAGAGCCAGTTTGACGGTAATATCAGCGAGGTAAAAGCCATGCACATCCGTGAAAAGGAGTTTGAACCGTTCGCTTTCCGCATCAATAACGATGCCTTGCCCGAACTAGTTGGAGAATACTCGTTTACACAAGAGCGCAAGGGCTTCTGCGAATCCATTTCCGATGTACAACACGCCCAAGCTCTCAGGCTGGCATTCAGCGAGGGGGACATAACCGGATACAGACCGCTTATCAAAGCACTCCAACAGGGATATACAGAAATCGGCTTCAAGCGTGGCCGGAACATCTGCATTGAACTGAACAAGTACCTGATGGGGCGTGGCATTATCTTGAAGCAGGATAAGAGCTACCGCTACAATCCGGAGGTGCTGGAACATAGCGGCTGTACCTCCGATAAAGAGGTTTAGTTTAACGTCGGTGTATATATAAGATAAACTTTATTAAACCCGAATAGAAACACAAAAGTTATTATGAACATAGCCCAGACCAAACAAATAGACATTGTGGATTTCCTGAAAGCAATCGGTTGTTTCCCCACAAAAGAAACCGCTTGTGCGGTATGGTTTCGTGCCCCGTATCGAGAAGATATGACACCTTCATTCAAAGTCAATAAAAATCGAAATATCTGGTATGATTTCGGACTTGCCCGAAGTGGAGATATCATAGACTTGGGTATTCTTATCTATCGTACCAGTGACATATCCCGCGTACTAAAACTGATAGAAAACGCAGCTCCGGGAATACCTGTCAAGGCAAGAACGTTCCTACCCTCTTCTGAAGAAAGGAATAAGACCTTGCGGAACATCCAGACCGGTGCGTTGACTTCGGTAGCCTTAAAGTCCTATTTGGCTTCACGGGGCATTGATATGGAAATCGGAATCAGGGAATGCAGGGAGATACACTATACCTGCCGTGGAAGAGCCTACTTCGCTATCGGTTTTCCCAATATAGCCGGTGGATATGAGGTGCGCAGCCCGTACTATAAAGGGTGCATTGCACCTAAAGAAATATCAGTGGCCAACACAGCAAAGGCTGCTTTGGCATGTTGCCTGTTTGAAGGCTTTATGGACTTTCTTTCTTATTTGACGCTGGTAAAACAAGAAAAGTTGTTACCTCCATGCAGACAGCCTGATTTAATTGTGCTGAACTCGGTGAGCAACCTGTCCAAAGCCCTTTCCCGGCTAAAAGCATATAAGGAAATTTACTGTTTCCTTGACAATGACGATGCCGGACGAAAGGTGGTGGAGCTGCTTCGGGAAATGAATACGGCTACAGTCTATAACATGATGGAGGCGTTTCCTTATTATAAGGATGTCAATGACCTATTGCGCGACAAGAAAAGGATGCCATGATTAGACTTTAAACGAAAGAATCATGTCCAACACAAGTTTATGTACCGGATATTTATTATTTTTGCCTAACAATTAGAACAATGAAACAGGAACGATTTAAAGAAATACTGGAGATAGGAGAAACCATTAGGGTGGAGTTTAAACGCTGTGGAAACGGCATTGAAAGCGATACCTATGAAACGGTATGCTCTTTTCTCAACCGTTTTGGCGGTGATATCTTTTTAGGTGTAACAGATTCCGGGCGTGTTGTCGGCATACCTGAAGATTCTGTATCTGCTATGATTAAGAATTTTATCAGTTGTGTCAGCAACCCGGATTTGATAACTCCAACTGTTTATTTGGAACCCAGACCGCTTCACTACGAGGATAAAACCGTGATACACATTCATATCAATCCGAGCGCAGAAGTCCATTCCTATAAAAAGAAGATATTCGACCGGGTGGACGATGCGGACGTACACGTGACCAGTACTTCACAGATAGCGATGATGTATATCCGTAAGCAAAGTATCTTCACAGAACGAAAGGTATTTCCATATATAAAAGTGGAAGACCTGCGACTCGACCTTCTGCCGACTATCAGACGGATGGCTGTCAATTCTGCCAATGGCCGGCATATCTGGCAAAAGACGGATGATATGGAACTGTTGCGTTCTGCCGGCCTGTTCGGTACAAACCATGAGACGGGAAAGCATGGGCTGAACCTTGCAGCCGTATTACTGTTAGGCCGTGACGACGTTATAAAAGATGTGGCACCGGCTTATGAAACGGACGCTTTGCTTCGCCGAATCAATATAGATCGGTATGACGACAGGGAGATTGTATGTACCAACCTTGTGGAAAGCTATGACCTGTTGATGGAATTTGCCCAGAAGCATTTGCCGGATCCGTTTTATCTTGAAAACGAACAGCGGATAAGCCTGCGTGGAGTAATATGCAGGGAGATGGTATCAAACATACTCATTCACAGAGAATTTTCAAGTTCTTATCCAGCCAAATTCGTTATTGAGAATAACCGTATATACACGGAGAATGCCAACCGTGCTTCGTGGTCGGGTGAGATAACTCCGGAGAATTTTGAACCGAATCCTAAAAATCCAATCATCGCCTCCTTTTTCCGTAATATCGGATTGGCCGATAAACTCGGTTCCGGTGTGCGTAATATTTTCAAATATGCCAAACATTATCAAGGTGGGCATCCCCATTTTTTTGAACAAGATGTTTTCCGTACAAGTGTTGAGTTTGAAAATACGACTATAAAAGCGGCAGATGCGACTATAAATGCGACTATAAGTGATACTGATGCGACTATAAAAGCGACTATAAGTGAAGAAGATTTGCAGATGTTGAGACTTATTCAAGCCAAGCCGGACATCACCTATACGGAATTGTCCGAACAGTTGGATTTGCATCGTGCCACGGTTGCCAGACGTATCAAGAACCTTGCGGAAAAAAGAGTCATATCGAGGGTCGGTGCCAGAAAAACAGGCGTATGGAAAATTAACATTTCCTTACAAAACAAAAATGTGTAAAATTAAAGGGACTGTCCAAAAATCGGATAGTTACTTACAGTTTAAAAGTAAAAAAATGAAATTACCCTTATTTTCTGATAGAAAAAGCAATAAATTCCAGTTTATTGAATAAAATTACTTTTTTGGACAGCCCCTTCTATGTATATCAATCTGTTATCTCATAAAAATAATCCAACTCTTCACCTTTTAGGTTCTCAACCGCATACCGATCAGCTTGTCTCCAAAGTGAGTTATATAGTTCTGCTACTTCCGGTTTTGCTTCATGGTGCTGCCATATCTTATGGTTAAGTACCAATATCAGTTCTGTGAGATACTTATAGTTATCTTTCCATTCTTCAAAAGCACGGTTGAAAGTGTTCCTGATGGCTGAAAGTCCAAACAAGTCGGCTATCGTAAAATCATCCCAAAAGGTTGTCTGCAACTCATAACCGTTTTCTTTCATAAATTCTTTGAATGTCATATCGTTTAATTTTAAGGATTTTATTTTCTGTCTATTAATCTCCTGCCGCATTATAGACAAGCAGGGAGAATACTCAGCCATGCACTTCAAGCCGATAACAGTATAGGCATAATCAACGCTACTGTTTCCGTCTGGTCATCATCGGTTACTGGTGTGATAACGCCTGCACGTTCTTGGGTGCCCAACTTGAATTGTACCTCTTTGGTAGTGATATTCTCCAGTGTCTGTTTCAAGAACTCCGCTTTGAAGCCAATGCGTAAATTGTCGCCTTGATAGGCACAAAACACCGTTTCCTCGGCATGGGTGGAATAATCAATATCCTTTCCCGAAAGCACCAACGACAATCCCGAAAAGTTCATGACCACCTCGCAACGTGCCTTATCCGCAAATACGCTTACCCGTCTGACGGTCGCCAACAGTTCGTTTTTGTCGAGAATGGCGGTTTTGTCGCTGTCTGTGGGGATAACGGCATTGTAGTTGGGGTATTTTCCCTCTATCAACCGTGTGCGGAAATAGTCTGTTTCTGTTTGGAAAGCCACTTCACGTTCAGTAATGAATACCTGCACTTTCTCGTCCGACTTGCTTGTCATGCTGCGCACAATCTTTGCAGCTCTTGAATGTAACAGGAAATTGTACTCTTGTCCGTCATCCTCAACCTTGTAAATGTTCCGTACCAACATGGAACCATTGGTAGCGGCACATTGCAATTCATCGCCTTTCTTAGTGAAATAGATGCCGCAAAATATAGGACGAAGGTCATCGTTGCCAACGGCATATAAAGATTTGCCGATACTATCATTCAAGACAGATGCTTCGATAGTGGCCTTCACGTTTTTCTCCATTGTGCCAGGAAGGACGTAATCCTTTGCCGGAAATCCCACCATGTCGAACTGGCCGTTGTTGTAGCGGATAACTACCGACAAATTTTCCTCGTCCGCTTCAAAAGTGACAGGCTGGTCTCCTAAATTCTTCAACGAATCAAGCAAAAAACTCGCTGTGACACATATACTTTCGCTGTGTCCGTTAGCTCCGTCCATATCTATGACAGGGAGCGTGCTGCATCGGCTACAATCCATGCCGGATGCCGTTATTCTCAATACACCGTCTTTGAGTTCCAATAGGAACGTGGAATAGATAGGCAATGCCGCCTTGCTGTTCATTACTTTTGCCAATGCAATTAACTTGGCGTTCAATTCTGTTGCTGAAATTGTGAACTTCATAACTGATTTGATTTGTTTCCCTATCGTCGGGAGCCTTTGCCCCTTATTGTGAGGAAGTTATTTATGGTGCTCCGACCTGGCAGGTGCGTATGGCACAAACTTTTTGGTTGAAATACGCTTTTTACGCGTGTGGAAAAAGGAAGATTTCAATCACTGGGGCACTGATTATCCGAAAATCCGCTGCCTCCCGCCCTAAAAGTTTGGAGCAATCAAAGCAAGCCTGCCGGAACTTTGCGCCAGAAATGCCTCCGCCCAATGAGGGATAGATGTGTATGATTCATATCTCCTTGTATATAAATGGTAGAGAGCGGAATAGCTGTAATCGTAGTATCGGAGTATGATTGACAGTCTGATTTTTCACTGCAATCATAAACCCGGTTAAAAAAGGAGGCTTTGTTGCTTTGTCTTTCATCGTGTACCTCTATTTCATTATTCCTTTGCGGCATCAATCGAACAATCAACGCATAAACACAAAACAAAATGAGTCCATTTTTGATATTCGCCATTTGCCTGAACATCGCCTACTTCCTTTACTACGGTGCCAACATCGGCAAGGATTTATACATTGCCGGAAAACAGCCTGCTTCCAACGAGGAAGTGTTTGAGATTGAAGATAGCCCGGCTGAAACCGCTGTCTGTGTGAATGAACAGGGAGACGGTTTTTTTGTGGGCGACAATGCGCCCGAAACAGCGGCGGAAATCCTGGAACCGGAGGGAAAGGACGGAGAAAAAGAAGCCGCCGAAACAGAGAAACGCATCGCTTCGCTGCAAGAGAACCTGGACAAAGCGGATGTAGTGAGCGAATACGGCATCACAGCCCCGGAACTCCATGAATTGCTGGAAGGCAAGAAAACTTCGCTGTTCAAACCAGAAATCAATGTCATCCGAAATGTATTGTAAGAAGATTATCCGCCATAACCTACCGGTGTTGTGCCTTCTTTCGGCACAGTCCGTTTCCGCCAAATGCGGCGGCGTAGATTACAGTTGGGGAGCCGATGCGCTGGCACTGATGCACGACTATGTAGTGACCATGATGCTGTATGTGCTATATCTGACCTATGCCATTGCCGCCCTTGTCACCATTTACGCCAGCCTGCAAATCTTCATCAAGATGAATGCCGGTGAGGAAGGTATCGTCAAGGAGATACTCATGGTTGTGGGAGCCTGTATGTTCATGATCGGAGCCTCTATCGTATTTCCGGCTTTCTTTGGATATCAAGTATAGAAAACACTCATCTGCGCAGAGAGTAGCATAATGTCTAATTAAAAACAAAAAAACGAATGTTGCAAAAAATCAAGAAAATGATGAAGGGCATCTGCTCTTCCGAAAGAATCAAGATGCTTTCACTTATGTTGCTGGTCGGAACGGTGACCGCCTTCGCCCAGAATGCGGCCGGTGATTACTCCGCCGGAACGACTGCCCTCGGCACGGTGACGGACGAAATCGCCAAGTACGTGCCGTATGTAGTGAAACTGTGTTACGCCATTGCCGGTATTGTAGCCGTTGTGGGAGCAATCAGTGTGTATATAAAAATGAACAACGAGGAACAGGATGTTAAGAAGTCCATCATGATGATTGTGGGCGCCTGTATCTTCCTTGTGGCCGCGGCACAGGCACTTCCGTTGTTCTTTGGTATCTCCGCTTGACAGCGCATGGGAACCGGAACGGACAACAGCCACTACACGGGATACCCACTGTTCAAGGGGCTTCAACGGCCTCTTGAACTGATGGGGCTTCAAGGCAGATATATCTATTGGGCAGCGGGAGCTATCGGTGGGGCCATTCTCGGCTTCATCTTGATCTACTGCCTGATAGGATTCCTTGCCGGGCTGCTCACTTTGGTGGCATCCCTCGCCGTAGGTGCAGGATTTATCCTGCTAAAACAGCGCAAAGGGCTGCACAGCAAGAAGAACGATAAGGGAGTATTCATCTATGCTTATTCAAAAAGGAAATGATAATGACCGGAGTTTATAAAAAAGGTAAAACCGTTTGGTTGCTTATTTCAAGTGTTCTGCTATTCGTTTCTTGCGGAGAACGGCAGGCAACAAAATCCGTTACGGTGGAAGCGCAACAGACAGCCGGTAAAATCCGGCAAAACTGGACAACCGCTTGCCGTCCGTTGGCAATCACTTTAGAGGGAATGGAAGCCAAGCTGCCGGATATCGGTGTGTACCTGCACCTTGCGGATGCCACAGACACGGAACGGAACGCCTTTCACGGTGTACCGTTTGTTTACGAGAATGGGCGTTATGTGGCGAAGAGACATCATACTGTGACCGCTGACACGCTCGCTGTCGTGTATGCCTGCTTCCCTTATCATAGAGGACTGGCCGCAGATGATAGTCTTGTGCTGGCGGCCCCTTTCGGGGAGAACCTGTACGGCGTGGAGACTGCCCGACATATCGGCAAGGAGATTTCCGTGGAAATGGATTGGCGCAGTTCGATGGTGCTGCTCGGTATCGGCTGCGAGAGTGACCGGCTGCAAGAACGGCTGGACGGACTTGCGCTTATGGGTGAAAACCTTTGCGAACGGGCCACCTATCAGCCTTACTTGGGCAAATGGCAACCTGTGAGCAAAGGTGGCACGCTGAACGCCACGGATGCAGACTGTTTGCTGAACAATGGCCGGAGACATGACTTCTATCTGGTGCCTACCGATATGGAAGGTGCAGTGACGGTTGTCGCCACTATTGACGGACACCCATACACTGTGCGGACAACATTGCCGCCCATGCAGGCAGGAAGCCTTGTGAGGCTGAACCTGCGCAAAAGCAAGGAGGGGTTGGCGGTGAGTGGCAGTTGGGTGGAAACCCGGCGCAAACTCCGCTACCGACCTATGCAACGTGTGGATTCCGTGGAAGTAGGCCACTATCTGCAAAGGGACGGCGGGATATGCACCGAGCGTGACAGCAATTCCATTGCCGTGGTGGTGGAAACAGACGGAAGACAGGGCAAAGCGGTGGCGTTGCGCGACTGCGAGGGCCGGTATTGCCATTCCAGAAAGGCTTTAACTGTCGGAAAGAGCTTTCAGACCATTGACGGTAAACGCAAAGAGGGAGTCATCAATCCCAGGCAAACGGATGAAATCGTCGATGAGAACAAACTCATCTTTACTTCGGGAATGCCCTACGGTGAGCAATGCGCCTTCGGCTATGCAGACGGTGCCGATCTTACCCAAAGGCTGATTGACAAGTACCGTCAAACGGAGCATGCCTACCGAAAGAACGGGGGGCTGCTCGCCAGAAAAGAAATGCTTGCTGAAGTGGAGCAGCATCCGGGAAGCTATGTGCCGTCACTTGCAGAGCTGGCACAGCTCTATCATCACCGGCAACTCGGAGAAACAGTCGGCTGTGAACCGATGCGAGGAGAATACCTGACCGTCAGCGAGAGTTCGGACAAGACCTTTTATCTGATTGACATGGAGAACGGCATTGTGACCGGCACCTTGTCGAAACAATACGCAGGCTTACGACTGCGGTTATTCTATCTATTTTGATTCACCTAAAAAACAACACAAATGAACAACCTGGTAATATACAACGAAGCGGAAATCAATTCAGTGGAAATCTATGTGCTTCCACCTTTATTCAAAGTAAAAGTAGCTATGGACTCCGACACCGATGCCACTGTGACGATTACAGACATTGGCGGTAGAGAGGATTTTGCATCCGTGTGCATTGGAACGAACCGGAAGGAGTTCACCGATGTAGAGTTTACCGACAGGGAAAGGCTCTATATTGGTAGGGAAGTGGCACGCTGTATTGCGGCGGACATCGCCCTGTTTGTAGGACATGGCATCGTACCTTACGAATGTTGCAATGAACATCCTACGTTTGACCTGTTCAAGTTTTCGGATAAATGGGAGAATGATTTAGCCTTCGGTATCCGAAAGATTTATTACGCCCGACGTGACGGAAACCCCAAACAATAACGCCCATGACTATTTATATTCTATTGATTCTTTCGGCTATCGGTACGGGTATGGCCATATCGGTATACACTTTTGGCACAGGAGGAAAGCGCAAGCGTATCTTCCAGGACATCTACTTCTCCGTGGAAGACAACAAGGGTGTCGGTGTGGTCTATACCAAAAACGGGGAGTATGCGGCTATCCTGCGCATGGAGAATCCGGTGGATAAATACTCTGCCGACATAGACGGATACTATGAATACACCCGACTGTTCACCGCCATTGTCCAGACACTTGGTGAAGGATACGCGCTGCACAAGCAGGACATATTCGTACGCAAGCCGTTCCGTGAGGAGAATGGAGGCAAGCGTGAATATCTGTCAGAATCCTATTTCCGCTACTTTGATGGCAGGGAATATACAGACAGCCTGACTTACCTGACCGTGACACAGGAAGCACAAAAGAGCCGCCTCTTCTCTTTCGACAACAAGAGGTGGCGTGACTTTCTGGTGAAAATCCGCAAAGTACAAGACCAATTGAAGGATACCGGCGTACGTGCCGAGTTTCTGACAAAGGAAGCCGCCTGCGAGTATATCGACCGCTATTTTGCCATGGACTTTACCCACAAGACACTCTCAATGAACAACTTCAAAGTGGATGAGGAATGTGTGCGCATTGGTGATCAGAAGTGTAAAATATTTTCACTCGTGGATGTAGACAGTATCAACCTGCCCGGCTTGGTACGTCCCTTTGCCAATATCGAGGTAAACAACACGCGGATGCCTGTTGATTTAATGGCAGCCATTGACCAAATCCCCGAAGCGAGGACGGTCATTTACAACCAGATGATTTTCATTCCTAACCAAAAGAGGGAGCTTGCACTACTGGAAAAGAAGAAAAACCGCCACGCCAGTATTCCCAATCCGGGCAACCAAATGGCCGTAGAGGACATCAAGCAAGTGCAGGAAGTCATGGCCAGGGAGGGAAAGCAACTGGTATATACGCATTACAACCTTGTAGTGTGCTGCAACAATGATACCGATTTGCAGAAGCCGACCAATCATCTGGAGAATACATTCGGGCGCATGGGAATCCATATTTCCAAGAGGGCTTACAACCAACTGGAGCTGTTTGTCAATTCGTTCCCAGGCAACTGCTACGGCATGAGTGCGGAGTATGACCGCTTCCTGACGTTGGGTGATGCCGCCACATGCCTGATGTATAAAGAAAAGATACAGCACAGCGAGGAAACTCCGCTAAAAATATACTATACGGACAGGCAGGGCGTGCCGGTGGCCATAGACATCACAGGAAAAGAGGGAAAGAACAAGCTGACAGACAACTCCAACTTCTTCTGCTTGGGACCTTCGGGAAGCGGGAAGTCGTTCCACATGAATAGTGTAGTGCGCCAACTGCACGAACAAGGAACCGATGTGGTGATGGTAGATACGGGTAATTCATACGAGGGGTTGTGTGAGTACCTCGGTGGAAAATATATCAGTTACACCGAAGAAAAGCCCATTACGATGAACCCTTTCAACATCACGCAAGCGGAACTGAACATTGAGAAGATAGACTTTCTGAAGAACCTGATACTGCTGATATGGAAAGGTTCGGACGGTAAAATTTCGGAACTGGAGTTCCGTATCATCGAGCAGATTGTGACAGACTACTACGATGCCTATTTCCACGGCTTCGGGGGGTATGACCCGGTGCAGCGCGAAACACTGCGCAAGACACTGACCGCCGCCGAAAAGCGCAGAGGCACGTGGAGTGTAGAGGAAATGGAGACACTCGGTGAGAAGATTGATGCAAAAATCAAACTGTTGGAGGAACGGCGGAAAGCTTTGACGGTGGTTTCGCTGTCGTTCAATACCTTCTACGAATACTCCTGTGAACGGTTGGAACTTATTTGTCTGGAGAACAACATCACGGAAATCGACTACGACAAATACGCATACATGATCCAGCCTTTCTATAAGGGTGGCAACTACGATAAGATACTTAACGAAAATGTGGACACCACGCTGTTCTCGGAGACCTTTATCGTCTTTGAAGTGGATGCAATCAAAGAAAATAAGAAACTTTTTCCTATTGTCACGCTTATCATTATGGACGTGTTCCTGCAAAAAATGCGTCTGAAAAAGAACCGGAAAGTCCTTGTGATAGAGGAAGCGTGGAAGGCTATCGCCTCACCACTCATGGCGGAATACATCAAGTTTATGTATAAGACGGCAAGAAAGTTTTGGGCAAGTGTCGGTGTAGTGACCCAGGAAATACAGGACATTATAGGCAGCGAAATCGTGAAAGAGGCCATTATCAACAACTCCGATGTGGTGATGCTGCTTGACCAAAGCAAGTTCAAGGAACGCTTCGGCAACATCAAGACCATTCTCGGGCTGACCGATGTGGAGTGCAGGAAGATATTTACGGTCAACCGGCTGGAAAACAAGGAAGGACGCAGTTTCTTCCGGGAGGTATTCATCCGACGTGGTGCAACCAGCGGAGTGTATGGCGTGGAAGAGTCAAGGGAATGCTACATGACCTACACCACCGAACGGGCGGAAAAAGAGGCCCTGAAACTCTACAAGGCAGAGCTGAAATGCAGCCACCAAGAAGCCACGAAAGCCTATTGCCGGGACTGGGAGCTGTCGGGCATCGAAAAATCGTTGCCTTTTGCCCAAATGGTAAACAAGGCAGGTAAAGTATTGAACCTGAAAGAAACACAATCCTAAAAACATATTATCATGCAAGAAGAAAAATTTATCAACGAGTTCTGGAAATCCAACGAACGCAGCAATTTCTCCAAAGAAGCGACGGTGCTGTTCTTCTACCTTATTTATATCTGGAAGAACGAGGGCAAACCCGAAAAATTCTATGTGCATCCGGCAAGCCTGCTTTGCAAAGTGCGCGGATTTACCGTAAAGGACGTGCTATCAGCCAGCAAGGAACTGCAAGAGCGGAACTACATCCGCTTTACGGCGCCGGAAAAGGACTGGTGTTCGGGAGAATACAGCCTGTGCATGGAGCGTGCCGGGCAAGGGAAAGAGATAGCGGTTGACAGTAAATAATCCTTTAAACGCCCGCTCTGCCATGTATAGAATCCTGTTGCTTCTGACCGTAGCCTGCACCTTTGTCCTTTCGGCAAGGGCACAGCATGTGAACTACGACAAGAAAACGGTAGCCGCCATGGTTGCCGCCTACGGCACGGAGGCGATGGCTGAAGCCTATTACAATGAGCAGGTGAAAGCCATACTGGAACGGTATAACGCCGCCGAAATCGCCGCCGCCGGAATTTTTACATCCAAATTCCTTGACCGCAAGGGATTGACGGAACTAGGTATCTGGAGCAGCCACACGGAGAACCAATACTACCGGAGGATTTACCACCTGGTAAGTGTCAAAATCATGCCGAAGATATGGACGGTAGCCGGGATGATGCTCCGCTCGCCCCAGACCGCCCTTTATTGGGGAAACTACCTGATGAAAATCTGCACGGAAGTGAAAACGCTCTGTATGCAGTTTGAGTCGGTAGTGACCAATGGCAGCCTGTCGTTCAGCGACATCGCTTTCCTGCAACTGAATCCGCAGGTGGCCTCGCTGTTCACCCTGTCGGAGAACGGCGGTATCGACTGGGAAACCTTCCTTGACGATTTGGGCGATGTTCCGCACCACTTCACCAAAGAGAACCTAAAGGCTGACTTGGACAAGCTCTATAACATGGGGGTGAGTATCGCCACTGCCGGTACGGAGAACTTAAGCGGACGTATCTTGGGAGAGAGCAGTTTCCACGACCTGCTGCAAGGGAACATAGCCACCATAGCCCACGCCGTGGAAAGCAGCTATGACTTGTATCAGAGCCTTGACCGGTCAGTAGGTGGCACGTTGCTCTCCTTAGTCGGAGGAACGGAGAATGTGGCAGGGCTGTTCCAACTCGGCAATTACAACCTGACGGCATGGATGACCGACTACCTGCGCGAGACAATGGGGCAATATTACACCCAACGGTGGTATATTTACCGCAGGGATGCCGGACAGGAGGTGCTTTGCGACTATTCTCCTGCCACGGACGACAACAGCGTAATCAACGGCGGGGAATGGACGCGATTCAGTACCTCCGATACCAACTTCTACCCGGATGCCACCCAGACCGAGCAGATACTCGGCAACTCGGAACGCTACGCCGGATGGTCAAGGGCTCGGGTGGAGCAACTAAACAAGCAGAATGACGGCAATACCTACGCTATCAGTTACTACCGCTCCAGCTATATCATTTCGCAAGGGGGCAAGCAAACCAAGAAGGCTTACGCATACAGCATCAGAGTGACCAGAAGCTGGAACCACACGGAAGAAGTGTATGAGGACGTGTTCGATTCATATACCATGGACTTGAACACCTTTAGGGGACAACTTCAAGCCCGGCTGTCGGAATACAACGAGAACGAGGAAGGCCTCGTGTATTACATCGGGTCCGATGTGAAGAACTACTACCAGGCTACGGATGAAGCGAAGCTGAAAGGCTGCGAGAGCGTAATGATAAGCGTAACCTGCCATGAGGGGGTAAGCCTGATTTCCGGCACCACCCAATATAAATGCCGCAATTGCGGAGGCAGCCTGAACGCCCACTCGAAGGAGTGCGTGATGCGGACAACCGTGTCGGGAGACGAGGCGCTGGACTTGTCCGGCTTGGACGAACTGGAGCAAGAATACAACAGGGAAGCCGCCGTGTTGCAGGCCCGGATAGACGGGCTGGAGGCAGAGAACGCGGAACTAGTCAAGCAGATAGCTTCCGCCACCGTGGAGGAAGCCGCCGCCCTTCGGCAAGCCTATAACAACAACAAGAACGAAATAGGCCGGATAGAGACGGAACTCTCCGTCGTGCGCCGGAAGCAGGCGGAACTGGCACAAGCCAAAGAGGAAGCCGCTGCCGATAACGACGTGCCTACCGATGATTATTACCGTATTCCGGCAATCATGCAGGACTGCAAGGCGGCCTACGACCTGACATGGAAAGGCGAAGGCCGGTGGTCGGGCTATACCTACCTGCGTGAAGCCGCCGCCCCGAACATCAACGGGGTGATTACATTCCGTGCCTCGCTACGGATTGCCCGAAAGCCGAAATACTTTCTCGGCATCAAGATACACCGTGCCATTATGGAAATCAGTTGGGAGCTGACCGCCGAATACAGCGACACGGAGGTGGTGGACATTATTCAATTAGATCCGGAGAAAAGCGAGACCGAGAAGAAGAACGAAGTGAACAGCCGCCTGTCGGAAATCGCCCGTGAATACCCTTCTTGCGAGATCAGCACGGAATACTTCCGTAGCGAACCGCCGGAAACGGACAATACCGGCGATACCCATCACCTGCTGTGGTCCTCAGACCGATTGGAAATCGCCCGTCAAGTGCACACGAGACTGAGCCATATCTATGCCGACCTGGTTTCGTTGGAAAAAATGATGCACTACAAGCTCTCCATTGTGGACGTGCTGCGCGATGTGGCTCCCTATATCAATGATGAACGGGGCAGGCGGCTGACTTTAGTGGAACAATGCCGGAGACGGTGGTTGCGCGGGGCGGCTGAAAGCCTGCACTCCGTGGACTATAACGGCAAATACGAAGATAAAGAAAGGAGGAACGAAAATGAATAACCGGACACGATACCTGCTCCTGCTCCTGTTGGCGGTGCTGGACACCCATGTGAAGGCGCAATGGAATTTCGACATACCTGTGGTGGAAGCCTACATCAACGACCACAAGCAGCAGCGGAGCCTGTTGCTGGCACGCTCCACTCTGGAACTAAGCAACCAACTGTTGCATGAATACAGCAGCGATGCCGCCGTGGGATACAAGGAACTGAATATCGACTTTGACAAGTACACGAGGGCATTTGATGTGATTGACGTACTGTACCAATCGCTCCGTACCTCGCTGAATGTCTATTCTACCTATAACACAGTGAGTGACCGTATCGGAGATTACAAGAATCTGTTAGGAGATTATCGAAAAAAGGTGTTGGAACGGGGAAAAATCTCTCCGGCCGACACCTTGCTTATCAGCGTGAACCTGCGCTGCATACGGAAGATAACCGATGAAGGAAAATCGCTGTACCGTTCGGTGACTGACCTTGTGCTGTATGCCACCGGTGCTGCCGCCTGCTCGACCTCTGACCTGCTGTTGATATTGGAGGGTATCCATATCGGGCTGGATAACATCGAGGCGCATCTGAACAAGGCATACTTTGAGACATGGCGGTATATCCAATTGCGAATCGGCTATTGGAAAGAGAGTGTCTATCGACAACGGGGCAAGGCAGAAATCATTGAAGGAGCATTTGGGCGGTGGAGAGAAGCCGGAAGGCTATGGTAAATTGAAAGTCGAAAATTGAAAAAGAAGTGATGAAGGAACTGAATATGAAGCATCTGAAAACAATAGGGAAAGGAATTGCAGTGGCAGTAGGGCTTATGCTCTGCAAGGCTATGAATGTGGGGGCGCAAAGTGTGACCTATAACCATGATGCCGCCAAAATGAACCAGATAACGGTGGGTGAAACAGGCTCCGGTTCACTGACTCCCAGCCTCTATTACCAAACACTGCACAAGTCGTACAGCAAGAGTGCGGCGAGCAAGAACAAACTATCGTACCGTACCCTTGCCGGGGTGAGCCTGTATAACCAAGTGGACGAAGCGGAAGCGTTGGACTCGGCAATGCTGGCACGGGCGAAGATAGAAGCCTTGAACGTGGCTGACCGCAGTGGCGGTGCGCTCGATGTGGCGTGGGCGGCAGAGGGAGGAAAGATAACCGACAAAATGAGAGACTTTGAGCGGAATATCAACCGTATCCTGCAAACAGGCGGTAACGGTGACGACCAAAGCTATTGGAAAGAGCATTACCAGATGTTCCAATGCGCCATAAAAGCCACGCAGGATGCCTATATGCCCAATGCCCAGCGCAAAAAGCAATACCTGCGCATTTATACGGACGTGGCAAGGAAGAATGAAGAACTTATCCGCTACCTTGTCCGACTGTATAACGCACGCAAGACCTCGGAACTGCTTGCTTCGACCAACCAAATAGAAAACAGGAAGGCGCAAGTGGCGGCTACCGCTATGGGGCGGTGGCGTTCTGCCGGGTGGACTACCGTGGGTGGCAGGAAATGAAAAAGGAAAGGGAAAAAATTATTAACTTTATAAATAGCAACAAACATGAATCATCAAAATCAAATGTTCAATCATCCGCGGGAGATTTGTACCACTCAACGGGAGGACGGCAAGGTGCTGTTCAAAGCAAGAAATGCAGCCAGGTATTTAGGGCATGCAGGCAGCGACATTGCACTGCCGGAAAACGGTAAGACTGTGGGACGTACCCGGTGGACACAGAAAGACAGGCTGCTTATCCATGCCCTGCTGAAAGCGGACGGCCTATTGCCGGTACATGAGATTGAACCTAAGACGGAACAAACGAAAATTTCCTCTAATATCCAGTAGCGTATGGCAGACAATATCTTATCGGACTTTGGCATTGACATCCTCGAAGAAGAAATAGACGATGTGATATTCCAAACCAACGAGTTCCTGTGTGACGCCACATTCACCGGCTCACAAGGCCCTTTTTGGTGGATTCTTCAAATGTGCATGGCATTAGCGGCACTCTTTTCCATTATCGTGGCAGCGAACATGGCCTATAAAATGATGGTGAAGCATGAACCGCTGGACGTGATGAAGCTATTCAAGCCGCTGGCTATTGCCATTATCCTGTCGTGGTGGTACCCTCCAGCAGATACCGGCATGAACCGAAGCGGAAGCAGTTGGTGTGTGCTGGACTTCCTTTCTTATATACCGAACGCCATTGGCTCATACACGCATGACCTGTACCAAGCGGAAGCCACACAGATAAGCGACAAATTCCAAGAGGTACAAGAACTGATATATGTGCGGGACACAATGTACACAAGCTTGCAGGCACAAGCGGATGTCGCCCATTCGGGGGTGAGTGACCCTAACCTGATAGAATCGACCATGGAACAGACCGGGGTGGATGAAGTGACGAACATGGAAGTGGATGCAAGCCGGCTTTGGTTTACTTCGCTGGTAAGCGGTGCAACGGTGTGCATTGATAAAATCGTGATGTGCATTGCGCTGATAGTCTTTCGAATAGGCTGGTGGGCGACGATTTACTGTCAGCAAATTCTTTTGGGAATGCTCACCATTTTCGGGCCGATACAGTGGGCTTTCAGTCTGCTGCCCAAGTGGGAAGGTGCGTGGGCGAAATGGATGACAAGGTATCTGACGGTGCATTTCTATGGTGCCATGTTGTACTTCGTCGGTTTCTACGTACTGCTGTTGTTTGACATTGTCCTTTGCATACAGGTGGAGAACCTGACAGCGATAACCGCCAGTGAACAGACAATGGCGGCATACCTGCAAAACTCGTTCTTCTCGGCCGGCTACCTCATGGCAGCCAGCATTGTGGCTTTAAAATGCCTGAATCTCGTGCCGGACTTGGCGGCGTGGATGATACCTGAAGGTGATACGGCATTCTCTACCCGAAACTTTGGCGAGGGTGTGGCTTCACAGGCTAAAATGTCCACCACGGGGGCGATAGCGCACATGATGAGATAAGGGATTATGAAAAATTGAGAATGATGAATGAAGATTTTCTGAAAATAGGGAGTGAATTAAATAAAATAGAAAAAGCTGTATGGTAATCAAAAACTTAGAAAACAAAATCAAGTTGGTGACGATATTCTGCGGATTTTTCCTTGCCGGATGCGTCCTTATCAGCCTGTCAAGCATCTGGACAGCAAGGGTGATGGTAACGGATGCCCAACAGAAGGTATATGTATTGGACGGCAATGTACCTATCCTTGTGCAACGCACTACAATGGAGGAGACCCTCGATGTGGAAGCGAGAAGCCATGTGGAAATGTTCCACCACTTCTTTTTCACGTTGGCACCGGATGACAAATATATACGCTACACCATGGATAAGGCGATGTACTTGGTGGACGAGACCGGACTGGCACAGTACAATACACTGAAAGAAAAGGGATTTTACAACAATATCATGGGAACGAGTGCGGTATTCTCGATATTCTGTGACAGCATCAACTTCAACGAGGAGAAAATGGAGTTTACCTACTATGGCCGCCAACGCATCGAGCGGAGGACTTCCATTCTCACCCGTGAACTGGTGACCGCCGGCAAACTGAAACGGGTACCCCGGACGGACAACAACCCGCACGGGCTGCTGATAGTGGACTGGCGCACCCTGCTGAACAAAGACATCGAACAAAAGAATAAAAACAATTTCTGATATGAGCTGGGAAAAAATGATTTTCGGCGAGAAGATGCCGGACAAGGACGATCCGAAGTATAAGGAACGGTATGAAAGAGAGGTGGCGGCAGGTCGTAAGGCTGCCCGGCTGCTGAGACTAGACAAGGCGGCAGGGGGCGTGCAACGCTTCGCCTGCAAGCACCCCAAGTGGTTTCTCGCCATTGTGTTCGGCATTGTGCTGACCTGTTTGGGACATAACATCTATCGTATGGTAGCAGTGTATCAAATCCACCGGACGGAGGAACGCATGACTGCCACGGAACACCAGGAACAATTATTGAAACAAAGACATAAGACGCATGATGATAACAGACAAGATTAATTTCAAACAGCCGAAGTACGTGCTGCCTGCCATACTCTACCCGTTGCTGCTGATTAGCGGTTATCTGATATTCGACATTTTCGACACGGAACCGGCAGAAACGGGAAATACGCTGCAAACCACGGAGTTCCTGAACCCGGAACTGCCCCAGGCACGTGTGGATAACAACGGAGGCATCGACGGCAAATATGAGAGCATGGTGAAATCATACGGCAGAATACAGGACTTTTCCGCCGTGGAGAACATAGAACGCAACAACAATAAAGATGACAAAGAAGCATACGAATCCAAATATACGGAAGACGACCTCGCCCTGCTCGACACGGAAGCAGACAGGCGGATGGAAGAACTGGAGCGGCTGCGTGAGATGCAGGAACGCTTGCGAAAAAGTGCCGAGAAAGGCGAAGCAATGAACCATGACACCGTTTCCCTACCATCGCTTGATGAGCATGAACGCATCGCCCGAAGCGAGCAACGGCGCAAGGAAGCATTGGCGGAACTGGACAAGGCTCTTGCCGAAGCGAGGTCGCAGGGCCGAAAAGGATTGGAACCTACACCGGATAATACTGACACATCCGTTTACAGACCGGTGACGACAGGAACGGTGACGGACAGAAATGTAGAAGTGAACGGAAACGCCGTGCATGAGCTTGGCGATGATGCGGAGACCGGACAGGTGGTGAAAAAAATCAAGACTTCCTCCGACTACTTCCACACCCTTGCGGAGAACGAGCCGGAACCCAAGCTGATAAAGGCTATCATTGATGAAAACATCAAAGCAGTGGACGGCTCACGGGTACGGCTCCGCCTGCTCGATGATGTGGAAATCAACGAGACAGTAGTGCCCAAAGGCTCGTACCTCTATGCCACGATGAGCGGCTTCGGCAACCAGCGTGTGAAAGGCAGCGTGAAAAGCATATTGGTGGACGATGAACTGGTGAAAGTAAACCTGTCGCTCTATGACACGGACGGACTGGAAGGGCTGTACGTACCGGGCAGCGCTTTCCGGGAGACGGCACAGGATGTGGCTTCCAACGCCATGAACAGCACGATGAACATCAATAACGGTACATCGGGAAACGCTTTCTCCCAATGGGGAATGCAGGCTATACAGAATGCCTACCAGCGAACGAGCAACGCTCTATCGAAGGCGGTGAAGAAAAACAAGGCCAAACTGAAGTACGGCACATTTGTGTATCTGGTAAATGGCAGGGAGAAAAGGAAATAGAAGCATAGCGGAAGCATATACAATGAATGATAATGTAATAAACAAGAAAATAGAATGAATGCACGAATTAAAATCTTGAGTCTGGTGGCCGAGGTATTGGCGGTTTGTCCGCTGGCGGCACAGACCACGTATGAGGAAATGGAGCAACTGACGGTGAATGAACAGGTGACAACGGTGATAACAGCTACCGAGCCGGTGCGCTTCGTGGATATTTCCACGGATAAGGTTGCCGGAGACCAGCCTATCAACAATACTATCCGGCTGAAACCCAAAGAGGCGGGACACGAAGACGGCGAGGTGCTTGCCATTGTGACCATCGTGACGGAACGCTACCGAACGCAATACGCACTGGTTTACACCACCCGGCTGCAAGAGGCGGTGACGGACAAGGAAATACACGCCGCAGAGACCACAGCTTACCATAACCCGGCGGTGTCGCTCTCCACAGAGGACATATACCGGTTTGCCCGTAGGGTATGGACTTCTCCGGCTAGATACCGGAACGTAAGCTGCAAACAACACCGTATGGCCATGCGGCTGAACAACATTTATGCCGTGGGCGACTACTTTTTCATTGACTTCTCGATAGAGAACCGTACACGCATCCGCTTCGATATAGATGAGATGCGAGTGAAACTCGCTGACAAGAAGGTGTCGAAAGCTACCAATGCGCAGGTGATTGAGTTACAGCCAGAAATGATGTTGGAACAGGGTAAGTCGTTCCTGCACGGCTACCGTAACATCGTGGTGATACGGAAAATGACTTTCCCCAATGACAAGGTGCTGACCATAGAACTAAGCGAAAAGCAAATTTCGGGGCGCAATATCTCGCTGAACATCGACTATGAAGATGTGCTGAATGCGGACAACTTTAATGAAGTCTTACTTAATGAAGAATGAGGAATCAGGCATGAAGAATTTTTATTTGAACAAGATGTTTGTATTGGCGGTAATCCTGTTTACCACTTGTGTTCCGGGATTTGCGGACGACCATAGGGGGAGGTTGCAGATTGGCACCGGACTCCTGTATGAGCGAGGCATGGACTTGACGGTGGCTTACGAACATGAGACACGTTATCATAACGCTTGGGAGTATTTCGGGAACGTGTATCTGAAATGGGACGAATGCGCTTCGTGCGGTCACGTATGCCCGAAGTCGTTTTGGAGCAACTACAACACGTGGGGCTTGGGCGTAGCCTACAAGCCTTGCGTGACACGAGGACACAACCACCATGGCAACCTGCGCATAGGCGGTTCGCTCGGCTCTGACCGGCACAATGTGGTGGGCAGCGTACACGCCGGATATGAGCATAGTTACTCTTTGCGTAAGGGTTGGCAGGTATATTGGCAGGTGAAAAGCGACCTGATGATTGGTGGGAATGACTTGTTCCGCACGGGAGTGGTTATCGGGGTGAAGCTGCCGGTGAAATAAAGAATTAAGAATGAGGAATGAAGAACCGGCTACCTGACACAATAATGAATAATGGCAGGGATAAATAATGAATACGGATAATGATAAATAAGATACAGAACATGAATGGAATAAAGATACGAATCGGAGGAATAGCGAAAGCTATATATAATAAGGTAGGGAAAGGAATGAGACCAGGGAGAATGGCCTTGGGTATGATGCTGGCCACTATGTTGGGGTTGGCGGCTTGTGATGAACATCGGGATTTCCCGGACACCGGTATGAAGGTGGGCCATATCCTTTGTACAGACGGTGAGGTAATGAGCTATGAGGATTACAACCAATCGGGAAAGGAAGCCATTGCCGTAGTGTTCCACCTGAACCGGGATGAAACGGTAGCAGGAAACGGATATGCAGTCTATCTGCATGACCTTGCGCCGGAAGCCTTTGCGGACAGCATCGGGATTGCACAAGGCACATCGGCTGACTTGGCGGCTTTGGACGGCAATGAGAATACGTTTGCCTTGTATGAAACGACGGAGACGTCCTCGCCGATAGCTGAGCAGGTTTTTGATTTATGGAAGTATGGGCAGAGTGCCTATGTGCCTTCGGTAGCGCAAATGCGCCTGCTGTATGCCAGCCGTGAGGCGGTGAATCCGTATATCGAGCAATGCGGCGGTATGCCTATCCCGGACAGTGCCAACGAGTGTTGGTACTGGACTTCGACCGAAGTGGCCGGACAGGAAACCGCCAAAGCATGGTTGTATTCGACCGGCAGCGGTGCGATACAAGAAACTCCTAAATGGCAAGCACACAAAGTACGTCCGATAATCACACTGAATGAATAATCATCCAACAGTATCACTATGGAAGAGAGCAAAGAGTTACAGGGAGTATATAAGATATTTCGCACGGCAATCTATGTATCCCTACTTATAGAGTTCTTCATGTATGCCATTGACCCGGAGGTACTGGACTACTGGAACGGAGTGGTATGCGATGTGCATAGCCGTATAAAAAGTTGGTTCATTTACCATGACGGGCACTTGGTGTATAGTAAAATTGCTACGTTCGCATTAATATGCATCACTTGCGTAGGAACGAGAAACAAGAAGCATTTGGAATTTAATGCACGGAAACAAGTGCTTTATCCATTGGTCAGCGGTATCGCACTGCTGATTGTTGCTGTATGGCTATTCAGCTTTACGATAGACTTTCGACTATATTCCCTTCGGTTGAACATTGTTTTATATATGGTGTCCTCAGTAATCGGAACCCTATTGGTACACGTGGCGTTGGACAATATATCGAAGTTCTTAAAGGAAGGGTTGCTGAAAGACCGATTCAATCTGGAGAATGAGAGCTTTGAGCAATGTATGGAACTGGTGGAAAACAAATACTCGGTAAATATCCCGATGCGGTTCTATTATAAAGGCAAGTTCCGCAAAGGCTGGTGCAACATCACCAATCCTTTTCGTGGCACATGGGTGGTCGGCACACCCGGTTCGGGAAAGACATTCTCAATTATCGAGCCGTTTATCCGTCAGCACTCGGCAAAGGGTTTTGCGATGGTGGTCTATGATTACAAATGGCCAACACTTGCCACAAAACTCTACTATCATTACCTTAAAAACCAGCAGCTTGGCAATCTCCCCGAAGGCTGCAAATTCTCGGTGATCAATTTCGTAGATGTGGAATACTCCCGAAGAGTGAACCCCATTCAGCAGAAGTATATCAATAATCTCGCAGCCGCTTCGGAGACGGCCGAGACTTTGTTGGAATCGCTGCAAAAGGGCAAGAAGGAGGGCGGTGGCGGTAGTGACCAGTTCTTTCAGACCTCGGCGGTAAACTTCTTGGCCGCTTGCATCTATTTTTTTGTAAACTATAAGAAAGAACCTTACGACAAGGAGGGGAACAAACTGTGTGCAGAAATGACGGAAGAACCACAGACCAAACGGCTGAAACCGACCGGAAGGGTGTTTGACGCACAAGGAAATGAGGTGGAACCCGCCTACTGGTTGGGCAAATATTCGGATATGCCGCATATTCTATCCTTCCTGAACGAGAGCTACCAAACCATTTTTGAGGTACTAGAAACAGACAATGAGGTGGCTCCGCTGTTGGGACCGTTTCAGACAGCCTTGAAAAACAAGGCAATGGAACAATTAGAGGGTATGATTGGTACACTACGTGTTTATACCTCCCGACTTGCCACCAAAGAAAGCTATTGGATATTCCACAAAGACGGTGATGATTTTGACTTAAAGGTAAGTGACCCGAAAAGCCCGAGTTATCTGCTGATAGCCAACGACCCGGAAATGGAAGGAATAATCGGCGCACTGAACGCATTGATATTAAACAGACTAGTAACGAGAGTGAATACCGGCCAAGGGAAAAATATCCCGGTGAGCATCATCGTGGATGAGCTGCCTACACTGTATTTCCATAAAATAGACCGATTGATAGGTACGGCACGAAGCAACAAGGTAAGTGTGACGTTGGGCTTTCAAGAGCTTCCACAGCTTGAAGCGGATTATGGCAAGGTGGGTATGCAGAAGATTATTACCACTGTGGGTAATGTGGTATCGGGTTCAGCACGTGCGAAAGAAACCTTGGAGTGGCTGAGCAATGATATTTTCGGCAAGGTGGTGCAATTGAAGAAAGGGGTGACGATAGACCGGGATAAAACCAGCATCAATTTGAACGAAAATATGGATAACCTTGTGCCTGCCAGTAAAATCTCAGATATGGCTACGGGTTGGATATGCGGACAGGTGGCACGCGATTTCGTGAAAACAAAAACCGGAATGCGAGACCAGATGAACATACAGGAAGCGAAGGAATTTAAGACTTCCAAATTCTTTTGTAAGACAGATTTTGATATGACAGCCATTCAAAAAGAGGAATCGGAGTATATACCTTTACCGAAATTCTATACATTCAAATCCAAAGATGCGAGAGAGCGTATCTTATATGCCAATTTCATTCAAGTGAATAAGGATGTAAAAGATATGATAAACGAAATCTTTGCGAAAAAGAAAGCTATCTAAAGTTTTGTATTATCAAAAGTTTTAATTCAAAATGAATCGCTATTCTTTTGAATAAAAGGGATTTTTTGTAAAAAAACTTTTGATAATACTGCACATAACTATCTAGTAAACCATGTTTTAGAGAAATTCTAAAGTTATGTTCTAGGAGTGAGTTCAAAATATTCTCTTACCATAAAGGGGTCTCCAAATTCTCCATTCCTTCTATATGCCGAGAATTTTTTTTCCGTGAGTTCATCTATATCCCAATAAGTATTATGGCCAAAATAAATTACTCCCAAGCTAGGATCAAAGAAAGTCCATGAACCATTAATTGTATTTTGATGTTCTATTCCATCTTTATCTATAGTTATTAAGGTTCTTGAATATGTTCCATTATTAGAGAACTTGTAAATATCTTGAAAGCTAACTCCTTCATCATTGGTTGTTTTCTTACTAGCCCAAGTAATATCACAAATCAAACTGATTATACTATTTTCTCTTCCTGTATAGTATCCATTTTTTTCAATACAACTTGTTTGCAACATGGATGTAAGCAAAATTATTACAGGTATTATATTCCTCATACTACCGCTCTTTTTGTGAGTTTTTACAGATTTATAATTCAAATGCGTAAATCTAAAGAAAATCGCAGGAAATAACATTAACACTTATACCTTATTATAATTAATAGTGTGATAAAGAGAATGCATTAAAACAAAGAAATCTTCCCTGTCACAGATACCTGTAACAGGGATGACTTCATGATTTGAGTATTTTGTACACTAACTCTTTAGAGTCTATTATTTAATAGCTAAATGTACATTGGGCTATATGGCCATAATTGGGCGTAGTACCTAGGCTACTAAATTCCCATGAGAATAATCCTCCGACTTGTGCATCCCAATAGGCAGTCCAAACAAATGAGTTGCTCCACAATGGACCAGTACCACTAAAAGCCACACTTTCCGGAGTTGAATAATTATCATCAGGAGAAGGTTTTGCATTAGGACTCAACACTTGGAAGAAATAATAGTTAAATTGAACATTCAAATCCAAATTTACATTCATTCTTATAGTACGACTTGCATCCTTAAACACACCTGTACTTGAAGAATTTCCACCATACACTTCCAAAGAATAGGGCAAAGTTCTCGTAGAAACAGATGAATTTGGAGAAGATTCAAAATCAAAATTCGCTTCTCTTAATTTCTTAATCAAAGTTTTCCCATTTACAGAGAATACCATGTAAGCATTTTGGGGATCATTTACTGCATTTGCCACTTGAACATTCAAAGCTCGTAAGTTGGATTTACACTTTTCGAGATTTACAGGATTCACTTTCTCCAGTCTTTCCCAATCTGCCCCAGTCACATAAGACAATGCTCTTGTTTTCTTGTTTACATTGATGTAATACTCATTGGTTGCCTCATTGACATCAATGAAACGAGACAGAATTTCCATGTCTGTTTGGGTATCTCCCACAACAGTTTCAGTTAACATTTCATCATTAGAACATGATGAAATAAACATGCATGCCAATAAAAAGGATGCTAAATACAAAATCTTTTTCATGTTGTTTTGTGATTTAATTTTTCCTACTCTTTAAGATTTTCGGTTCCTCTTCCAATTTTATAGTATTGGTCCTATCCATATGGCACACAAATATAAATATAAAATCTGCAAAATTAAACAGTACAAACTGTTTAATTTTGCAGATTTTGCATATATTAACTATGAATAAGATTCTAAGATGCTCACTAACAACACAAAGGGTATAATTGTATAGGTATAGGCGTTTAAGCCATCCAAGATAATTGTTTGATTTTCAATATGAATTTAGAAATAATTGCATTGCTTTAGTGGGCAGATTATCAACCGACCCGTTAAAAATCATGGACATGTCATCATAACATATTAATTATCAAGAGTTAAGTAAATTTCGATAGGGTGGTCTAAACACCTATACAAATAATGTAATTTCAAAGCTCCATATTATATATGCATAGTCACTTTGTAGCATTCCATCAGCAAGTAGATCACGGCTGCATCTTCAGCTGCTTCGTGATTGCCGCAGAAGAGATTGTTCTTGCATCCCAGAACCATGGGATGAACACTATTCTCTATGAGACTATCAAAAACTTTTGGATAACTTCAGAGTGTGCTGTAAGGCTAGCAAAGACAAAACAAAAAGTGACAGGATTGTTCCGTTACATTTGCTAGAGCAGTTTATTCAATCATACACTCAATATAGTCAAGAAGCGAATGGTTTCTCCATTCAATGAACTACAGCTGATTACACAACTCAAACCAAGTCTGCTGAAATTGTAGCATTACAACTATCACCATTCCGATGAGAGCGATTGCTTGTGAGGCAGAAAAAGCTAGTCCCTACCTGAGTAGCTACATGTATATATAATTAATGTTAATACATTTACAGTATAGACTGTTTATAATAAAAACATATTATATTTGCTGCTGTATTAAACCAGTATTCTAGAATAACTCAAAATCAATTATAAAAAAATGTTTTTATGAAAAAGTACAAAGAATATAAAGATGAAACGCCTGAGAGGACTATTAATCTCATCAGGTCTATCTTGACGGATTTAGATCTTTTGCTATTGGATAGCAATGCTAATTGTGACAATATATTTGCATGTAGAGTCATTTTAGGAAATCACGATTTAGCCAAGCTAGGAATTGGAATGAACGGTAAAGGTTCTACTTTTGAATATGCTTTAGCAAGTGGATATGCTGAGTTTATGGAAAAAATACAAAACCGATTTCTTTGCGATTATATACATACTTTTTATGGAACAAAGGAGTTTGTAAATACTCTCCCACCTGACTCTATGTATAAGAAAAAAATACATAAAGAAAATGTTGCTCTAGATTTTAGATATGATGAGCGTGAAGAGTATTGGACTTTAGAAAAAGTATTAACTTCATTTGGAAGTGAATTAATGTTGTTGTATCATGCGAATAACATAGAAGAACTTAAATCCATTTTAATTGATGTGATTAAAATAGAAGAAAATCACATTTTAATGATTCCTTGTTTCTCAAAAAGAGATAATGATGAAGTATTTGTTCCCATTGATTTGATTTTGCATGCTATTGGATCAAATGGTATGACTGCCGGTAATTCAGAAAGTGAAGCCTTGCTACATGGCTTTTGTGAGATATTTGAACGATATGCACTAAAGAATATATATTATGGAGAATTAACTCCTCCAACTATTCCAATAGACGAATTCTCAGATACTCCTGTCTATGAGAAAATCAAATACCTAATAGAAAAAAAAGGATATGAAATAATCATTAAAGATTGTTCTTTAGGAAAGGGGCTTCCTGTTTATGGAGCTATCATTATTGATAAACAAAATCATTTATATAACTTTAAACTTGGTTCTGATTTCGTTCCTTATATAGCCGTAGATCGCTGTTTGAATGAAGCTTATCAATCAACCAAGGGATTTATCGGTTTGCCTATTGATTTTAGTTGGACTAATAATCAAAAGAATACACTTAATGAAGAGGTTGTAAATTCCAACTACCATAGAATACTTGAATCTAGTTCTGGAATATGGCCTTTATCCATATTTTCACCAATACCTTCTTATGAATATACAGGTGAAAATCCAACTTGGGGTATCTCGAATGATAGTGATCTTCAATATTGTTTCAATATTGTAGAACAACTAGGTTTCAATATTTACATTAGGAATAATTCGATTACGGATTTTCCAACTTATTATATCATAATTCCTGGAATGAACCAAGTTTTATTTTCAAGAAAAGCTTACGAAGAAAAATTTCGATATGGAATATTGGGATATATGAAGTCTTATCCTAAATTAGTAAATATGTCTACCGCTGAAGTAAAAGAATTAGCACAAGGTATTGAGTCCCGAATCCAAGGTGGTTATACAATTGATATCACCCATGATTATTTTCTTTTTAATACCCACGAAGGTATTCTTAATTTGGATATTAATATCTTTCTCTGTATGTTGTTCTATTTTGCAGAGGATTATATTAATGCAAAAAAATATCTCAATATATATATTAAGCGCAAATCAATAAAGAATCAATATTTGTCTGCTTTTTCCGACTTTATCCAGTTCGCTAATATAGATAAGTTACCTCTTGATGAGGTTGAATTTATTATGAGTCAGATTCATGGGAAAAAGCTGGCCGCTGAAGTTATATCAGATTTATCAGCCCCTCAAAATATATTTCAACATTACGATTTTCCAACTTGCTTTAACTGTGAAAATTGTAAAATAGAGAAAAATTGCCGATACTTTGAAATACTAAGAATAGAAAAAAAAGTCAATGAAATGTCTGTTAAGAATAAAATTTCTTATAAACAAATCTTGAAATTATAAATACTTAAATAGGCGGTGCCCGAAAGGCCTTAAAAGAGTAGGGAAAATTTAATAATTTATTTTTATTATGAACACACTTAATGAAAGCACTAAGTCGTTGAATACAATGACAGAAGTGCAAGAAGAACAAATTCAAGGCGGTTTGAAGTCAGCTCTTCAAGAAGAAGCTTATGGCGTTGTGGCCTCTGTTGCTACAGAGTCAGACAATGGCAGTCTTTCACCTTGGACAATCACTTTCTAAAAGTTGATTGAAGATTAATTGAAGATTGCTCAAAATCTAATTTTGAGCAATCTTCTCCTAAAAGGAGTAAGCTAATTTGAATACATTCTTTGGTTATATAGTATTCTATGAGATTTCCTATTCGTAAACAATATGATGCAATGGATTGCGGACCGACATGCTTGCAGATGATTGCAGAATATTACGGACAATATTATTCATTGCAGACTTTAAGGGAAAAATCTTATTTAACGCGTAATGGTTCTTCTCTTAAAGGCATTAGCAGTGCTGCAAAATCAATAGGGTTCAAGACAGAGTCTGTATGGATGAATTGGGAGCAATTGATACAAAATACCCATTTACCTTGCATTATCCATTGGGACAATAATCATTTTATAGTAGTTTATTCTATAAAAAGTGAAAATAAAATTTTAGTTGCAGACCCAGCTTTTGGAAAACTTACTTATAATAAGGACGATTTCTTAAAGCATTGGATTACCGATAAGAAAAATAATGTTGGCATAGTCTTTCAACTAAAGCCAACATCAAAGTTTTATGAAAATAAACCAGATACTCGAAAGGACTTTCCCTTCAAACGTCTTTTTAAGTATCTAAAGCCGCATAAGAAATATTTATGTTTCCTAATGACAGCTTTAACTATAGGGTGTTTTCTAAATTTATCTCTCCCTTTTCTTACCCAAGCAATTGTCGATATTGGTATTACTACACAAGAAAATAGTATTATATTGATTATTTGTATTGCCCAATTGATGTTAATTGCAGGACAATTAGGCAATGAACTATTCCAAAGCTGGCTAATGCTACACATGACGCAGCGAATTAGCATTACATTTATTTCTGATTTTCTTAATAAATTAATGAAATTACCCATTGCGTTCTTTGACACAAAACTCACAGGAGATATTATGCAAAGGATAAGCGACAATAATAAGATACAGAAATTTTTAACAAGTACATTGATTAGCAGTGTGTTTTCATTTGTAACATTTACTGTTTTCTCTATTGTTATTGGGCGATATAGCTTAAAGATTTTTCTTTTTTTTCTTATTGGAAGTAGTATTTATGTTATATGGATTCTAAGTTTTCTTAAAAAGTGCAGAGTCTTAAACTTTAGAGAATTTAGAGAGGCTTCATCTAATCAAAGTAATTTAGTGCAATTGGTAACTTCAATGCAAGAAATAAAGTTAAACAATTGTGAAAGAGGGAAGCGATGGGAATGGGAGAATATTCAGTTTAAGCTTTATCAAATCAATATAAAATCTTTGGTAATTGCTCAACTTCAAGGAGCAGGTGGAGCCTTTATCAACCAAATAAAAAATGTCATTATCTCATATCTGGCAGCAACATCTGTAGTAAAAGGGGAAATGACTCTTGGAATGATGATTGCCATACAATATGTTCTTGGGCAGTTGAATACTCCATTGAATCAATTCTTAAACTTCATAAAAGAATCGCAAGAAGCTAAAATTAGTTTAGAACGTATTAATGAGATATATGATAAACCGGATGAAGAACCTGTAGGGGTTAGTAAAATTACCAATATACCTAGTTGTTCTAATATCATATTCCAGAATGTAACTTTCTGTTATGGAAATCCTGAGGCAGAAAAGGCCCTTAAAAATATTAATCTTATTATTGAGGCCGGCAAAGTAACCGCCATAGTAGGAACAAGTGGAAGTGGAAAAACAACTTTACTTAAATTGCTATTGGGATTTTACCATCCAACTTCTGGTATCGTTTGTATTGGAGAAAAATCTTTAACAGATTATAGCGAGAAATACTGGAGAAGATGTTGTGGGGTGGTAATGCAGGAAGGATTCATATTTTCAGATTCAATTGCAAAAAACATAGGCATTATTGATGAAGAGCTTGATTATGACAGACTACACTATGCAGCACGGCTGGCCAATATCGATTCTTTCATTAACTCACTCCCACTAGGATACGAAACCAAAATTGGGAGTGAAGGCTGTGGATTAAGCAATGGCCAAAAGCAGCGAATATTGATAGCAAGAGCGATATATAAAAATCCAAATTATATTTTTCTAGATGAAGCAACTAATTCATTAGATACCACAAATGAAACTATCATCATGGAGAATTTGCAGAAATTTTACTCGGGAAGGACAGTTGTGATAGTCGCACATCGATTAAGCACAGTTAGAAATGCTGATAAAATAATCGTTCTTCATCATGGAGAAATAGTAGAAGTAGGTACTCATGAAACGTTAATATCACATCAAGGTGTTTATTATCAATTGATTGAAAATCAATTGGAACTCAATAAGAATGTATAATTATGAATGAACAAAATCCGAAATTAGAAAAAATAATGAACAAAGTTCCTGGTGGGTTGATTATTAGTGGGATAATGTGGCTTATTATGTGTATCTTAATAATTGCAGGTATGTATTTAATAAAGTATCCGCACTTTACTTACATATCAGTCATATATAATGGAAACCAGAATAATGAACATAAAAATGAATTGCTTTTCACAATAGAAAACACTGATATTGGGATATTACAGTCTCATATTAAGGGAAGCCGCGTTTCATTGAAAATAAATGGAAGACTACTATTAGGAGTTATAACAAATATATTTGCGCAAGGAAAAGATGAATTCATTGAGATAAGTATTACTGATATAGATATGCAGAAAATACCTGTAGGAAGCAAAGGACAGATGGCAATCATGATGTCTAAAAAACGAATGTTTGAATTGATTCCTTTTCTAAAAAGAGCTAGTAAATAACAATATACACTATAAAAATGGGAAATATATTTAACATAGAAGAATACTGCAAGGATACTAAAAGTACTCTTAGCATGCAAGATGTGGAAATTAATGATTATAATAAAGACTATGTGATTTTAGTAGCTAAAGAAACTGGAGCTTGGGCTACTATTAATAAGTCATGTATCTATCTTGTTGAAGAACTATTAGAAAAAGAAATTACCTTGAATAAATTTAAAGAAACATTTCCTGAACATATTCAACTATTAAATTTACTTTTCAATTCAGGGGTTTTAAAAGTTAATCATACATCATCATTCCATGATAAGTTAAAAAGGCGCCAATGCAAAATATCCAGTTCCAACGTTTGCCAAGTTGTACTTAGGTATACAAAGAGTTGCAATTTATCATGCTCTTATTGTTATGCTCATACAGATTTAAAACCTCCTACATCAATGAGCAATGAAACTGTTTTATACATATTGCGCAAATTGAGTAAATCTTATCCAGAGAAGGTTCTTAATTTATCATTTCACGGTGGGGAACCATTGTTGAACTATAATAAACTTGTACCTTTGGTAAAGGAAATAAGGAAAATTTCTGAAAATATTAAATTCTACATACAAACTAATGGAACTTTAGTAACAAAAGAGATTGCAGGTTTTCTAAAAGCAGAAAATTTTAATGTTGGAATAAGCATAGACGGGTTTGATACCGCTTCTAATTCACATCGATGCCAACTCAACGGGAGTAGTTCATTAAAACAGTCGCTTATTGGACTGGATTATTTGTTGGCTGCTGGAATTTCCCCCGGAATGTTTACGGTAGTCACTGCTGCCAATCAATATAAGCTATTAGATCATTTTGATTTTTACGTAGGCAAAGGTATAAAGAAATTCAATTTTAGCCCTATACTTCATTCTGGGAAAGCAGCTGATAAAAAATATGATGTGAACATTAATCATTTGATTGAAACAAATCTCAAATTAATGGAGAAAATCAATTTGATAAATAATGAATGTAATAATATTGAAGACTATATTTCTGAAGTGAATATTAGTAATCTACTGAATAATTTGTCATCTTTGAATATTTATAATTTGTGCACATTGGCTCCTTGTGGAGCCGGTCATACAATGCTGGGGTTTGATATTGACGGTTCATTCTATTCCTGCGATTATTTTATCGGTAATTTAGAATTTAAAATTGGCAATATTTATGAAGTAGATGACATAAAAAATAGTATTTTCAGAAATCCATCAGTTCAAAATTTGTTAAAGAGAAATATTGATAGTATTAAAGAGTGTAGGATGTGTACATGGAAAAACGTATGTACATATCATTGTGCTTCAGATTCCTATTTTAATCACAATACACTATACAAGCCACATAGTATGTGCGAATATGTAAAAAAGATTATTCCTCGAATAATAGATTTATTATATAGGAAAAAAATATCTATAAATAACATTCCGCCCTGCTGATAAAGGGTGTTAAAATATTTTTCTATGACTATATAAAAAATGAATTGATATGAAATTTATAATAAGTGCCATACTTTCCTTGTGTATTAACAATGTATATGCACAGAAAATAACCGGAGTAATTACAGACAGAGATAATAACCCGATTGAATTTGCAACAATTGTTTTACAGACAACTGATTCTGTATTTTTGAATTCTGCCTATACCGATTCCGTTGGGAGATTCAGTATAAAAACAGATACACTTCCTGTAATTATAACCATTCAACATCTGATGTACGAAACGTATCAAAAAAAATGTAACACAAAGGCTATTGGCTCTATCCAGATGAATGAGAAAAGTCAAATGTTGTCTGAAGTGTCTATAATAGGTGAATATCCGCTGGTGAGAGTCATTGACGGAAAAATGACTTATAATATGTCGCAGCTTTTAACAGACAAAATGGCAACTAGCATCTATGATGCCATTTTGAAACTTCCTGGGATTCATATACAAAAGGGTACTTTTCAACTGATAGGGGCAAATAACGTGACTATCCTAATCAATGGAAAGAAAACCAATATGGATGAAAACCAATTGAATAATCTGCTAAAAAATATGCCGAAAGAGCGTATTCGGGAAGCAGAAGTAATGTATAGTGCTCCTCCCCAGTATCATGTACGTGGAGCCGTAATAAACCTTGTACTTGACAATGCGATTTACGACACCCAGCAATTGCAAGGACAAATAAATACGTTGTATAACCAAGGGTATTATAAGAATTTTCAAGGAGGTGTCACAATCCTATATAACACTCCTAAAACCTTGACAGATTTCCTCTATTCGTTCGGTTACAACCAGGTTCGCACAGGACAGGAAATTATATCTCAACATATATTCAATGATCAGGTATCTGATATAAATCAATCCGACCGAGGTTACTCCGTCAAGCCTATCCATACCATTCGTTTGGGGAATGATTGGCTAATCAACGACAAGGACAAAATCACCCTAGCATACACTGCAGAAATTCAGCCGTGGATGCGGTCTTTCAATTCTTCTAATGGAACCTACTCAGATTCGGAAAATAAAAAAAATACGGATAAGCCAGTGCAAATGCACAATATTGCGTTGAACTACACCTCCGGATTTGGGTTTAGCACAGGCATTGACTTCACTTCCTATAAAAACCATACGACACAGCATTACCGGGAAAGGATGGAAGGCAAGGAAGATTTCTTTGATGCCCGCTCGAAGCAAGATATTCGCCGTCTTTCATTCTACGCAGATCAAAGCCATTCACTGGGAAAAGGCTGGACATTGAATTATGGTACTAAATTTAGTTTCGCCTCAGACAAGAGTTCTCAAATCTATCATTCCTCTGTCAGCCATAATTGGTCAGACTATGACAGTGACAGCCAATTGAATGAGTACACTTATGATTTATACGCAGGTTTCTCCAAGCGTTTTGCCAACAATCTCTCCCTGAATGCTTCCTTGACCGGAGAGTATTATAAGCATAAGAAAATTGACTACCGAAGCCTATTCCCTATGATGGAAATTACTTATACAGCTAATCCTGTCTCTGTTTTTCAACTGTCAGTTTCTTCTGATAAGGTTTATCCGAGTTATTGGGAAATGCAAAATACAACATCTTACCTCAATGGATATACAGAAATACAGGGAAATACGGATTTGAGACCTGCAAAAAACTACTCGTTTCAGTTAAACTACATCTGGAAAAGTAAATATATTTTTACATTATTCGCGAATTATACAGATGATTTTTTCTGCCAGATACCTTATCAGTCCTCCGACAGATTGATGCTGATTTATAAGACCTTGAACTTTAATTATTCAGCGAAGTTAGGGTTTAACATGATGATTCCGTTTCGGATAAGCAGGATATTTGAATCCAGATTTATCTTAAACGGATATTACGACAAAATGAAAAGCGACCATTATTATGACCTAAGCTTCACGAAAAACAATCTAGCGATTTATACCAATCTTGATAATACATTTACCATATCATCGAAACCCAATATCAAGGCGGAATTATCCGGTTCCTATATTTCACGTAACATTCAGGGGCCTATGACTATCAATGCCATGTATCGCATTGATACGGGTATAAAATGGACATTTAATCGTAACAAAGCGGAATTATCTCTGAAAGTCAACGATATATTCAACTCATGGGCTCCGAAAGAACTTAACCTCCAATATCAAACACAGAATCTACGGATGAAAGAAGTTGTGGATTCAAGAAGGATTTCTTTGTCTTTCACATACAGGTTTGGCGATTTCAAACCAAAAGCACACAAAGAAGTAGATCAATCACGGTTTGGCAAATAAGCATAAAAAAATTAGATGTACTAAAGTAAATAACAGAAGCTATTAGATTACTCGAATAAGCATTTTATATAATAACAATTAGTTATGCAAATACTAAGAATGATGATATGTCTGTTTATGATAAATGGCACTTTTGTATTGAAGCCAATCTACGCCCAAGAACATTGGGGTAAGGAGGACTCTATAAAACTATCTAAAATGCTAAATGGAGAAATGCCAATATATATAAATAAAAAAATCAAAATAGAATTTGAAAAATCGCTTTTAGAACATCCTCAAATAGAAGATAATGATGAGTGGAAAAAATATCTAAATTTTAAACAATCATTGACATACCATTGGTTATCCCCAATTGACGATGATATATTGACTAATCATTTTTTACAAACTTACAATAAAAGAATGAATGATAATTTGTTTTTCATGAATAATCAAATTATAAATATTTCCCAATATTCCAATATGTCAATACCACTTGCGAAGAGAATTCATTTCAATGTTTATGGGATCAAAGAATTAAGTGAGAAAAAAGTACTGCCCCATCCTATCTCCTTTTTTCCTTACGAGTTTGGAGCAGGTTTTTCATATGATATTAATCGCCACTTAAAAATAGGAACGCAAAGTAATTATCAATATAATTCTATTCACAAAAAGTGGGAGTGGTTTATGGGACTTGGAATAGTTGTGGTCTTTTGACAACTTCAGAGAATTCTATTTTTAAGGTATTATTGCACTATAGAAAATTTGCACCATAGCAAAACTTCATGCGTAGCAAGAAATATAAAAAATATATTTTGAATATTTAACTTACAGTCTATACTGTTTATTGATGTTTTTTCTATTTTTGTACTATAAATAAACGAAATATGAAAAATAAAATTACCATACTGGGAAACTTAATATTTGATAATTGGTTTCTATTTGTAATAAATACATTGATATACATATATTCATTGTATTTAGAGTTGAAATATATATTCGTAGATGACTTCTATCGATTATCAGTATATAAAAGATATGGGAATGAAGAGGAGTTTCTCAAATTTCTTTCATCAGAAAGATCTTTAGATTTTCTAAATTATTTATGGATGCCAATACACGTTATTGGAATTGCTTTGTTTACAACAATATGCATATTCTTGGGCTTTAATATTATGGGAATTAGATTAGCCTTCAATAAGGCTTTTAAATATTCCTTGCAGGCATCAATAGTATTTTCGTTCAACTATTTGTTATTGACTCTCTTGAAAATATTGGGTGTCGTAACTTATAATTACAACACTGTCGATGATGTGTATTTTGTTCAATCATTAGGTCGCTTGTTCACTCGCTTTAATTGGCCAGATTGGGCTTATGGCATTTTAGGCAGGATTAGTATTGTAGAGTTTCTTTTTTATTTTGTACTATCAATAATCATAGCAAAATCAATAAAAATCAACTTTAAAACAAGTTTATATAAGACCGGAATATCATACGGTATTGGTTTGTGTTTTCTTGGAATAATAACAACCTTTATTGGTTTTATTATATAACAATTATTATTAACTTATTAAATTAGTTTTTTATGAAAAAAGTAAGCAACAAAGTTTTGTCCCGTGCATTTGGGGGTAAAATGTTTGGATCAAAAACAGAATGCGAACGTTGGGAAGGCGGTTGTAGATGCCGTCAAGTCTATTACACATTTTGGGTAAAATCCTATGGAGCCTGGAACCCTGCAGCCGATTGGCAGTGCAACTAACCAGTAGGTAAATAAGAGATATATCTTCATTGGCTGCTTTTTATTTAATCTTTAAGAATTAATAAAATAGTAAAGCCAATTGATGGTATATCTCTTTTATTTTTGCAAATTATGAATAGAAAAAAATATTGTATTGCAACAGTAATATTTATAGTGGCGTCCACCATGTCACTCTTTACAATTTCAATAAGAAAGCATAGTTACAACGCTTCTCATTCATTTGATATGAATTCTATCCATATGGATATAGAAAACCGGAATATTCAATTATCTATGCAGGTCACAAAAAGTATTATGTGTATATTTTTTAACACAGAATGCGATTTATGCGCCAAAGAAATTCTTTATATAAAAGATAACTTAGATATATTTTCACGTAAATACAACCTCGTTCTAATATCATTTGAAGATAGACATAAATTAATAAATTATAAAAATGAAATTATATCTAAAGATAAAACCTCTTCATTGATATTCATATCCGACAGTAATTTTGAACTTATTGAAAAGTACAATGTATCTGTATTTCCGACCATTTTAGTTTTCTCTAAAAATGGAATAGAAGAAAGTAGATGTACTGGTATAAATATTGATTTTTTAAAACAACTAAAAAGTAATATGTAATGATATTAAATATCGATCAAGCGAAGAAAGTATTTACGCAACAAAAATCAATTAATTTATGCGGGATAGCTTGTCTTATTTCTGTATGTAAATACTTTAATATTAATGTCAATGAAGCGGAAATATTGAGAAACAGTGGAACTGTACATACAGGCACAACCCTTTTGGGCATAAAAGAGTCAGCAGAAAAACTCAATTTAACAGCAGATGGTTATAGATGCAGTATTGATGAATTAAAGAATTGTGACACAATTTCGATATTACATACGGTTAACAAAGATGGTTTTACCCATTTTGTAACCTGCTTTGGGTATAATAATATAACTAATCAATTTTTAATTGGTGATCCGGCAAGTGGGTTATTTCATTGCGACGAATATTATTTAGACTCAATATGGAAGTCAAAACTTTTATTGTTATTTGATAGTAAAAAAAGCACATCTAAGAATAACAGAGACAAAAAAAGCAACAATTATCAATATATTTTTGATATTATAAGTCGAGATATACCACTCCTACTAGTTACATTAATCTTAAGTATATTTGCATCAATTTTTAGCTTAGTTCCAGCCATCTTTATTCAAAAATTGGCAGACGATATTATTCCTCAAAAAAATATGATGCTCATTTTTTATGGTATCATGCTTTATGCCTTAATACTCGTAATTATAGCCATAATATCATATATAAATGAAAGAGTTATTATTAAGCAAAACCTATTATTCAATGTAAGGATATTGCGAAATCTTTTATTTAGGGTCTTTCATTTACCCATAACTTTTCACAAGTCACTAAATACTGGGGAAATAGTATCAAGGTTGAGCGATACTGAGCGAATTCAGAATTCAATAGTATTGCTTATAAATTCAGTTTTTATGCAAATAATCATTTTGTTTGTATCTATATCCATTTTATTCTATTATGAACTAAATATAGGAGTAATTGCACTATTAAGCATACCTTCGCTTATTTGGTTGTCATATTATTATAGTTCTAAAATAGGAAAGAAGCAAAAGCAAACAATGGCAAAATATGCCAAATTTGAAGCATATTCAATAGATATACTTTCCGGATATTTTGCGATAAAAAGTAATGTAAAAGAAAAACTGTTTCATAAAAGGCTACTTGAATCATACAAGTCTGCTCAACTAAAAAGAACGGATCTCCAAATACTTAATTCTCAATATAATTTATACACTAACTTAATTGTATGTGTATTTTCAATTACCGTTGTTTTGCTAAGCTCGTACTTTGTGGTTATCGGAAAAATTGAAATTGGAGTTTTATTTGCAATTATTACTATTTTGGCTCAAATTCTTCAAGCATCCATAAAAGTAGTTTCATATATGGTAAGTGTGCAAGAGGCAAAAGCCGCTTATAATCGTTCTCTTCTTATAATTCAGCATCCTCTTGAAGACAATAGTAAACATATAGATATAACAATAACTTCTTGTAACATGCTTGCATTAGAAAATGTTACGTTTAAGTATCCGGGACGAGAAATTTTACTTGAAAAAATAAATTTAACAGTCAGGACAGGTGAGCTTTTATCTATATTTGGTCGGATCGGTAGTGGGAAAACAACGATAATTCAACTGATTCAACGTTTTTATGCACCAAGTGAGGGTATTATAACATTTAATAATGCAGATATTAATAAATTTGATTTGCATAAATGGAGAAGACAAATAAAGGTCGTTTCACAACAAACCAAATTGTTTATTGGAACAATTGCGGATAATATATCTATGTTTTCTGATTCGTTGGAAAATGTAGAGTTATTTTGTAAGACAATGCAATTGGATTGGTTTTTCAAAATTGAAGATTTGAAATTGCATAATATGGTCGATGAGAATGGGAACAACCTTTCGGGAGGTCAAAAGCAGCTGATTGGGATTGCAAGAGCCTTGTATCAAAGTGCTCCAATTTTAGTATTAGATGAACCAACAGCAAGTATGGATAAAGAGTGTGAGCTTGAGGTGATCCAATTACTTTTTAGGCTAAAAAAAGACATGATAATAATAATGATAACCCATAAACCAGAAATAGCAAAAATGAGTGATAAAATTTATATATTGGATAATAAGCACATGACGGTTTGTGATGACTATTTACTCTTATAATGATAAAATACCCTAATAAAAATAAATCAATATTATTGTTGGTTGCTATGACGATTTTATTTTTACTGAGTTATACCTTATATATAACAATAGCAACTGTCACTATGAACCAATAGTTACAGTTGCTATTGTTTTATTACGCTTGATATATCGTAGTTGTACCAATTACTATATTTTGTGCTTTGCATAGTCAACTAGTTTCCAAATGTAATAACTTCTATTTGTGTAGAAGCAATTCAGGGAATAAAGGAGCTTTTTGTAACTATGCTTTGATTAATTGATAAATTTGCATAACCTCCCTTTCCAACTGTTCTATTTTATATCCATCAGTATAAACAATGCCACTTAGATAAGATCCTAAAAATACATTCTCAAATATACTTGCAAAAAGTTCTACATTTATATCACTTCTAATCTCTTTTAGCTCTTTTGCTTTTTCTAAAATATTCATCCAAACCACTTTCTCCTGAGAAAGCCAATTGAATGCATATTCCCTCATTTTAGGTAATGCAAAAAATGCAGAAATTGTAATGTTCATCATTGCAGTGTTCACATTAAAAATTCCGGAAGCTGCCATTTCTTTTTTTTCCTTTTGACAAGATTCTATAAAATGAGTCAATGTAAGTATAAGACTAGACTGGGGAGTTTTAGGCATAGAAGAGATACTATTGACTTCAAATATAAATTTTTTGACTACATTTAAAAATAAATTTTCTTTTGTTTTGATATGATATAAAATTGCTCCGCGACTCAATCCTGTAGCTTGTTCTAAGTCTGCGAATGTAACTCGATCATATGGTTTTGACGTAAATAACTTGAAAGCTTCAATTAAAAGCTTATCCTTTGTAGATTTTCCATTTCTCATAACATTTTAAGTTTATCAGTATGTTCTGTTTACAAAGGTATTGAATATTTGTCGAATACAAATATATTTGTCTCTCTTTTCAGGAAATTAATAAAAAAAAACATGTCATAAAGAAAAAAGACTTATATTTGCACAGTCTATACTGTATAATACATAACATTATGAGGTACGTTATAAACATAACAAAAAATAAGACCAGTAAAGATGGTTCTATTTTAGGGAAAGTCCTTGACTTTAAGAATGAAATGACTTTGCATGAACAAAGCGAGTTGAATGTATATAAAAAGCATCCACAATTAACGGCTTGCAATAGAGAAGTTACAATCTATAATAGATACACTCAACAAAAAGTACAAACTATCATGTTCGGCTCAAATAGCTATTTAGGTGCTACTATCTTTCCTGAAGCTATTCAAAAGGCTATTGAAGTGACGAAGGAATTAGGTATAGGATCTGGTGGAGTTCCGTTATTATCAGGTACATTTATGTATCAGCAAGAATTAGAACATCTTATTGCTAAAATGTCAGGTATGGATGATTCTATTCTGTTTTCTTCCGGTTATACAGCCAATTTAGGAGTTATTTCCGGATTAATACGAGCGAATAACCTCATCATACATGATAAGCTTAATCATGCTAGTCTACTTGATGGCACAGTCATGTCTGGTGCAAAAATGATTAGGTATAAACATGGTGATATAAGTCATTTAGAAAGTTTATTAAAAGACAACAGTCCTAAATATCCCGAAGGCATTCTGGTTGTTACAGATGGTGTATTTAGTATGGATGGTGATATCGCAAAACTTCCATTAATCTTGGAGACTATAAGGAAATATAATGCAGTTTTACTTATTGATGAAGCACATGCAACAGGAGTGATAGGTGATAATGGGGCTGGAACATTATCGCATTACGGAATTACTGATAGAAAAAATATTATTCTAACTGGAACACTGAGCAAAGCAATTGGAACAGTGGGTGGGTATATAACAGCCTCACAAGACATTATAGACTATTTGCGAATATATGCAAGAAGCAATATGTTCTCAACCTCATTGCCTCCCAGCGTATGTGCTGCTGCTATTGAGGTAATAAAAGTAATGCAAAATACAAATATAGTAGAACGACTCAAACAAAATGCAAAGTATCTACAACATAAATTTAGAGATGGAGGATTTAATATATTGAATACTGAAACGCCAATTATTCCTTTGGTCGTAGGTGATCAAGCCATTTTGACTCAAATGGCCAAAGATGCTTTTGATAACGGATTTGTCTTAAACTCTATTTTTCCACCAGTCGTACCAGCCAATTTGACAAGATTTCGAATAAGCATAATGGCAAACCACACACAAAAAGATATGGATATGTTATTTGAATTGATGATTAAATTATTTGATAAATACAACGTTCCACGATTCGTGAGATAATCATTCTATAAGTTGAGGTGTGTTCATTCTCTCAATAAAGAAGAAATTTTAGAGAAAATCATAATCAAAAAAGAAACGATATTAAATGTTCTAATACAAGTATACATTTTGTGGCTAAAAACTTTACCAAATACAATAAAACAAGTATAATGTCATTGATGAGGGTCAAAACTCCATTTTGAAAAGATGAACTTATAATTTGAAATTTGAGCATCCTAAAAGGCTAAAGAAAGGGTCATAGCATTACTCAATACAGAGTCTGATACGACCCTTTTTAGTATTTGTTGTTACAATCTGTAACTTTGGGGAGTATTCATTTTGGTTTTGACACCCCTCATCAATTACTGCAAAAAAACGGCTCTAATTTTTAATTGCAAATATAGATTCAAGAAAATAAGGGTATTCAAAAGTATGCAGTCTTTCGTAATAACAAGTCGTATGATATTGTTCTACATAAATACTTCGAAATAAAAAACCGCATACCAAAGAATCCATTTTAGAATTTTGAACTTTTTTATCCATTTGTGCTGCTAGTTTCCAGTACTTCTTATCACATGCAATAAATGCTAACATTCTTTCTTTAAAATCTAAAACATACAGATTAGCTTGTCCTGCAATGTGAAAGAAAGCACTACAAGGATTGATTAGAATTTCTTCTTGGTCGAACCAAGATTGTATCTTCACTAAATGCTCATTCTTTTTATTCCAATATTCTTGTAAAGAATAAGCCTCGTCAGGTATAACAGGAAAGAATATATTTAAAGGAGAAAAAAAATACTTAGCTATTACTTCCTTAAATATTGTTTCCTTATCTTTAAAATGATAAAAAATTGCTCCACGCTGCAACTTAGTAACACGTTCCAACTCAGGAACTGTCACTTTTTCCACATTCCTCTGAAGGAATAGCTTAAAAGCTTCCTTCAGAATCAATTCTCTTGAATTCTCTACAGGTTTATTAAACCAATCTGTCTCTGCCATAACGATAGGGTAAATTGTTTATTTAATTTCTTTAAGCAAACCCTTTACCATATCTAATATATTGAAAGGCACAGAGTCCGCTCATTTTGTAAAGAGAGGCACTGGTATACCCGAAAGACAAAACGAGCGACCTGTGCCGTATTTAAACAAATACGACACACTCGCTTCGTATATCCTTGTCTTTCTTGAAAATTACCAGTTTTCTCTTTACAAGTCCACACGAACACGAACTGAATGAGATAAACTCATTCTACATAAGAATGGTGATATTACACACCAACTTACTGCAAAGATACACAAAATATTATAATGTGTGAAAGTTGATTAAGGAAATAACGAATTTTAATTCAAGATGGTTGGAAGTAGTATATTGTTTCCAATAGATTATAAAAAAAACAGCCAAACTCTTAGATAAGAATTCGGCTGTTTTTAGATGTGTATGTCTTTTGGATATATACTATAACCAAAATGGGTCTTCTTTCCAATTTGTGGTAAAGCCCATTGCTGTGGTATCTACATTCGGGAACTCCTGTAACAGGGACTTGAAATCTTGCACCAGTGTATTTTCAGGTTCAATTGCATTAAGCCAATAGATAAGGCAGCAAAATACAGCATAGAAACGATTGGCCATTTGCGGTTTGTCCGTTATCCAGGTATTTCGCAAGGTGGCGGGTAACTGTGGTATGACAGGCATCACCCTGTTCCAAATACGTTCATGATGGGCGCAAGCATTTCTTAACGCATTGACCGCCTTCATCCAACTTTCAAGCATTTCATGCTGTGGTACGCCATACGAACGGGCGATTTTCTTTTTGATAGTCGTATCGGCGAAATTGAAATAGAGCTTAGTCAAGCAACCGAATGAAACCAATTCCAATATTTTCCATGCCGGAGGATAACCTTCTTTGCCGTATTTAACACAATGCTCCTTGATAAACTCGTCTTTGGAGCGTTGGAGTTCTCTCTCCAGCGTACTTAAGTTCTCTGTAAACTTATGCTTGTCTGTGGCCAATTCCGGCTGGATAAACCAAAATGCGCCATGGCTTAACGAGAAATGATTGATAATCTTGGCACGCAAGGACACTTCTATTTGTTGTATTGCAGAGAAAATAAGCATTCTTAGCCGTGTATCGAACAGATATAGTGACACAGCCTTGCCAAATGAGGCTCCGGACTTGTATTGGTGCATAACCGTATCTTGCTCCATAGGACGAAGATATGTCCTGAAACGGAAATAGCTGACATTTTCAAGAAATGCCAACGCCTTGTTGTCGTCAGTAATTGACAGTCCCCTATCTTTTAATGTTTGGATTAAAGCAGGAACTTCAAGAGGGGAATTTGTATAATCCATAAACGTATATATAAAAAAAGTTCCGCCCTGGTACGCTGTTCTACGGGAAGCGTGGCGGATTCTAGCAATGCAAATGTACGACTTTCTTTTGGAATATCCAAGAGTTTCGGACAAATCAATTCATTTTTAACTATTTTAAAGCCTGTTCTTATCCCCATGCGATCGGTTCCACGTGTCGTAATCGGAATACGTAGGGGTATCATCCCAAAAGGATGATTTCTTTCTTCTTTTGCGGTGTTTGGGCTTTTTATCGTAGTCATCCCCACCGGAAAATATGCTTTTGAGTATTACATAACCTACCAAAAGTATTATCAGAGCGTCCATATATTCATGTTTTAAGTGTTTTAAAATCAGTATGTAAAGTTACAAAACAATATCTATATAATCAAATAATCACAGAGAAAATTCGCAAGAAAAACGCTGTCAGAAAATACCTAAACGGGCGACAGCTTCCTCTTTTGTCTCCCGGACAAACTGCAAGAGAATACCGGGATTGATGTAACGGTTTTGGAATTTGCAGGTAAGGTGCATATGGGGACCGGTACTGCGCCCCGTGTTGCCGGTAATGGCAATCACCTCGCCGGGCATGACGGAAGCCCCCCGACGAACCAGCACTTGGGAAAGGTGGCAATAGCTGACGGTGTAACCGCCGTGACGGAGGGTGACGAAGTTACCCGAACGCCTGTCGTACCCCACCTTGACCACCACGCCCGACAACATGGCGTAAGCTTCTTCACCTTTGGCACGCAGGTCGATCCCGTTGTGCCGACTGCGCTTCTTGCTGAAAGGGTCGATACGGAGACCATAAGGCGAAGTGACAGTAATACGCTTCAACGGATAGGAGACGCTCATGTATCGCCGTACCCACTCGCCATACTCATTGGCAGGGAATTTCCCTGCCGTAGAAACAGACTCCTTATTTGGATTGGAAACCTTTTCTACAGGAGGAAGGCCTTTTTTTGTGTCTATGCGACAGACCGGTTGCCGCCTGGCTACGGTGTGGAACTGCGCTTTAGCGGACAGACACACCGACAGCATGGATAATATAAGAATCGCTTTCATACGGACAAAGGTAGGGAGAGAACTTCGACTACTTTATATATAAAGGAGGAAAAGCACTGAATTTTAACCTTGTATAAGCCATCATACCTGGGAATCATACTCGCAACCAACACACGCCAGAATGGGTTGAATTTTCCGTTTGGAGTATGATTGACAGTCTGATTTTTCCGTGTTTCCATAAATAACTTCAAAAACGGAACGATTTATCGTTTCCGCCCAATACAGGTGCAGACGATGAATTTATTTTGCCCCCAAAAGTGAACTTATACCCAAAGGATTATGAACTATCAACACAAATTCAAAGAGGAAGAAATACCTTACGGCATCCTCAAAAAATTCGGACTGACCCGTGAAATGATTGGCGACTTGCCGCAATCGGTGTTGCAACAGGTATGTGACGGCTACCGTTCACCAGTGCTGCCTATCCATATCACGGATGAAGGAGGGAATATCATACAAGGGCGCACACGCTTCGCATTGGTCAGAACCGAAACAAGGGAAGCGGACATCCTGTTTTATCCGGTGCTTGCCCAAAGTCGATTGGAACAGTTCAGCGAGGCAAACTGCCAAAAGCTGGAAGCCGGGAAAGCGGTGATGGCTACCATGACCGATGCGGACGGCAGACAGGTGCAAGCCTTCCACCAAATAGACGAAGGCACCGGACAGATTCTTTCCGTGCCGACACCCGTCATCGGCCGTAACCTGCAATACTTCTGCGATTATTTTGAACTGAGCAACGCCGAACTGAACTGTCTGCAGAACGGTGAGCCTTTGACACTGGTTGACGAAGGCAGTATGCTGACACTCGGTATCGACCTGCATGACCCTACCGGCATCCGCATCGGTATCGGGGATGAACGCCAATGGCGTGAACAGAACAAGAAGGGGTTGAAAAAATACAACTTCGGGTGCTTCGGCTGTTGGGTGATGGACGAACAGGGCAACCTGGACTATGTGGAGGAAAAGGAGTACAGTGAAGAGATGTGGGAGGAAATGAAGAAGAACGGGGCAGGCAAATTGAAAATGAAGAATTAAGAATGATGAATGAAAAATTGGAAACGGAAAGATTCTATCCGGAAGAAACGCTTGTGGAGAAGGTGCAGAGCGGCGTGTTCGGATGGCTGGGGTATGTGACCCACCACTCCAAGGCATGGAAACAGGAGTATGAGCGGTATTGCCGCCTGCGTGAACTGCCGATGAATGACGGAACCGCCTGGAAGTTCCTGCAAATGAAGCAAGAGGAACTGGAGGAAGCGATAGCGAACGGAGACGCTTGATTGAACCATTAAATAAGAGAATACAATATGTCTATCCGAAAGAATACCAATCCCCGGCCGTTGGATTTACCGCCGGAAATGCAAGACCTGTTGCTGCGTAACGGTATGCGTGGCTACCTTGCCGGAAGCAGCGAAGGGTTTGCCTTGATTGTGCAGGGGCATGATTCGCCCTTGCTGACCTATCCTATCGGCGAGAAGCAACTGCGTGCGCTGACCGACTGGGGCACGAACTCCGCCAACAAACGGTGTTACAATACCTTTGCGAGCATCGTGGCCGCCGACTTCGACCTGCCGAAAGACTTCGTACATGCCCGGAACGCCAACGGACGGGTCGCCATGGGACTGCACGGCTACCGTATCGGTTCCGGAGAGTATGGACGTGTGGGAATGCCCATGCGTCCTTTTCATCCAATCTGCCACGGCTTCCTCGGCTGGACACCCCGGCAACAAGGAGGCTTCCACCTGCGGCGCATCGGCGGAGACCTCTACTATCCCGGTGCGCCTATCGTGCCAAACCGCCCTGACGGACGCATGAAACCGGGAGAACTACAATCGGGCGGCTACGGCTTCTATTACAAAGGACACGCCACCACCCCGATAGCGGAGAAGGATGTGCTGAAGGAATTGCAGACCGTGGTGACACCCATACAGCCCCGACCCGGAAACAACGAGTCTGCCAAGCCCTACAAGGAACTGGTAGCCTCGCCGGTGTATTTCACCAACGAGAGATGGCAGGAATGCCTGGCAAGCCACGGTATTATCGTGGATAGCGAGACACGAACGCTGACCGTGCAGTCGGCTGCGGTGGATGCGGACCTGCAATATGACCTGACAGAGGAGGAACTTGCCGCACTGACCGCCAACACATTGGAAGAAGCTACGGCGGAAAAACGGCTGGAAATCATCAACGGGGTAATCCAAGACGATTATGACGGCAAAGTGACGTTGGAAATGCTGAATGGCAGGGAGACTGTGAACCTGTCCTTGCACCCGGAGGTGCTGGAAGATTTGAACAGCCGGTTGGCCGTGGGGCAACAACAGGCGGAAAGGATTGCCGGCGGTATGCCGGTGGAAGCGGAACGGGAGCTGCGAGAGGGATTGCCGAGGGGCGGCGTGGCAATGAACGGCAACGACCTTGCGGCAATCCGTCCCGACAAAGGCTGGTACCGGGAAGGAAAGCATGGCAGGGAGGTGACAGTGGATGACATCCGTGTGGAGCCGTCCGGACAAGAGGGAACATACAAGATGACCGCCATTATCGACGGCGAACGGGTGAGCCACGAGATTACGCAGAAGCAATACGACAAGTTTATGGCTATTGACGACTACCACCGCCTGAAGCTGTTCTCCAAAGTGTTCGGCGAGGTGGATATGAAGTCGAGAGACCGGACCCCGTTGGGAACGAAAATCGGTGCCGCCCTGCTTGCCGGCGCAGCCGTGGCTACGGAACTGGGGCATGACCACCACTGCCATTCAAGACCGGTGATATTCGCCGAACATCACCACCACGGGCCTGCGCTACACCCCTACTTCAAACCGGGAGTGGATACGCCTATGGATGTGGCCACACGAAACTTTGAGGCGGCGGCGAATGAGCATATCCGCCACGAGATGCGCCACGGAATGTAAACCCATAAAGAGAACACAACACAAACACACCTTTATATTATGTCGGAACTGACCTATGAAGATTTCAAACAACGCATCAACATCCAAGAGGTGTTGCAGGATGCCGGGTATCATTTGAACCGGAAGGACGGTATCCGCTACCCCTCTTACGTTCGCCTGGACAGCAACGGCCGCCGTATTCGTGGTGACAAATTCATTGTCACCCGGAACGGCATGTGCTGCTTCCAACCGCCCGAACAGCGGAACTACAACATCATCTCCTTTATCAAGGAGCATCCGCATTTCTTTGCGGAATATACGCCGGGGATGTCGAAGGACAGGCTGGTGAACCTTGTGTGCAACCGCCTGCTGAACCAACCTGTCACGGAACGGAATGCCCGTGTCTTGAATCCGGAGAAGCAAAACAAACCCTTCAACGCCAATGATTACGAATGGCAGAGCTTTGACTTGGGCAACTGGGAGAGCCAGAAGAAATTCTATCCTTACTTCAAGAACCGTGGCATCGACCTTGCCACCCAACGGCTGTTTGCCGACAATATCTTCCTGACCACCAAGCTGCGGACGGACGGGAAGCGATATACCAACCTCTCGTTTCCCTTAACCCTGCCGAACAAGCCGGATGAAAAAGCCGGATTGGAGGAACGAAGCCGCCCGAACCGGGAGGGAAAAATGGTGTATAAGGGCATGGCCGCCGGAAGTAACGCCACGCAAGGAATATGGATAGGTAATCCGGGACACTTGGCTTTACCTGAAGTGAGAAACGTGTATTGGTTTGAGAGTGCGCTCGATGCGATGGCTTTCTGCCAGTTGAACGCAAGTACACTGAATATGGAAGATTCGGTGTTTGTCTCCACCGGAGGGTCGCCGAGCCAGCAACAATTCAAGGGGATGATGGCAGAGACACCGACTGCCACACACCACCTTTGTTTTGACCGTGACCGTTCCGGACAGGTATTCGCTATCAATTTTGCGCTGACCCATGCCGGAAGGGAGTTCTCCAGTTACCTGTCGAAAGCCGGGAATTTAATCGTGCAAGATTGCAGCGAGGGTTATCAACGCCATGAAATAGCAATGGAACCGTTTGACTTCAAGAAAGTGACAGCGAGTTTGGGCATAAATGCTTTGAAGCCTGATTTGGAAGATGCAGTTTTCAAATACATGGAAATGGGTGACGGATATTTGCAGGAGATGTATATGAACCGTAGGGACAATTATGAAACCAGCCGTACTGACGGTGCGACAAACAAGGAGGAATTGGAGAAAATGGAAAACGACCTGCACGCTATCTCCAAAGCTCTACAAATGCTATCCCGGTCCGGCACACCTGCCATGGGAAACATCATCTATGAGCCGACGGCTGAAGGTTACAAGGACTGGAACGACCAATTGCTTGACAAACGGATGGAAACGGAAGAAAAGGAACTTGATGATTGGGAAATCAGTGGCAGGGCTACCCTGAACCGCGCCTTGTCCGATTTGCCTGAAATCAATCCCGAACATATCCGTACCGGCCTGTATGATGAAGCAGACCATGAAGCTGTATGCAAACGGATTGAACGGGCAGAAAAAGTCGTGCAATCTTTTGAAATCAATGACAGAGGAATGCCGGATAAAGGTTTCCAGGAGATGTATGAGATACAGGAAGAACTTGCCCGGTTGGAAACGGATATAACCAACTCACTTTCGGGCATGAGAGAAGAATACCAACCCCGTTTTCACCGATAATCCCCATGAAGCCTATGCAGACCGCCCACTACGGAACCCTTGTCATCCGACCGCGTTCCATGCAATTTGCCATTGATGAATTGCCCCTGCTCCTGCTTTGCCTTGCCGGATACGGCTGTGCCGGGATAGAGAACCTTATCGGTAGCGGTATGCTGTTGAGAGTTTCTGTGTTGTGCAGCCTTTATCTACTGTACCGATTCATCTACCTGCGCCGTACCGAATACCTTATCAGCAGCGAACAGATAATCTACCGGCATGGCGTGTTCAGCCGAAGCTGCGACTACATGGAACTGTACCGTGTGGTGGACTTCAGGGAACACCGCAGCTTCCTGCAACAACTGACCGGGCTGAAAACTGTGAGCGTGTATTCGGGAGACCGCATGACCCCCAAACTGGATATATACGGCGTGGAATACCGGACGAATCTTGTCGGTCATATCCGTGAACGAGTAGAAACCAATAAACAACGAAAGGGTATTTATGAGATTACAAACCGCTAGCCTCCTACTGCTTATGAGCATTCTGTGGGTACAGCGTGCAGTGGCACAATATGTGCAGACTAATCCGCTGGAGTGGATGGCACTTGCCGAAGGAAATGAGGCTATCAATGGAGAGATAGAGAGCCAGACGGACGGGCAACTGCGCACGGCTGCCTTGCAGAACACCATTGCCGCCGAGTTCAATAAAATCCATGAATGGGAACGGAAATACAGCAGCTACCTGCAAACGGCCAGCGGGTATGCTTCCTCGCTGAAAGCCGCCACCACGTTGTATGAGGACGGCGTGCGCATCTTCATTTCACTGGGCAGGCTACGCAAGGCTGTAAGCAATAATCCGCTGGGCGTCATCGCCACGTTGTCGATGAACAACCTGTATATCGAGACCGCCACGGAACTGGTGACGGTCTATACGCTGCTGCGGAATGCCGTAGCCACCGGAGGGCCGCAGAATATGCTGACCGGTGCGGAACGGAGTGAAACGATGTGGGCGTTGGCCGATAAATTAGGCGCATTCAACAAGAAACTGAACAAACTATGTCTGAGCATCCGCTACTATACGATGATGGACGTGTGGAACAACATCACCTCCGGAATGATTGACCGGGACAACAGCGAGATAGCGCACCTTGCCTTAGACCGGTGGAAACGGGCGGCAAGAGCGGCGAGGTATTAACGTAAGAAGAAAGAGCACATGAAGAAATGGCTTGGATATTACATCGGATTTATCCTGCTGCTATTGGCAGGGACGGCGAAAGTGGAGGCACAGATTGACCCGACACTGGCCGGGATGATATTAGGCTACACCAACAAGGCGGAGAAAGAGCTAAAAAGCCAAGAAAAGGCGATGCTGATGCAGACAACCGGACATCTCTGGATGCGGGAAGAAGTGGAAGGCACGACCGATTTGCAACGGACATTCAACAACTATCTTGATTCGTTCCGGGATATCGTGTGCTATGCGGCACAAATCTATGGCTTCTACCACGAGATAGGACGGCTGTCGGACAACATGGGAGACTTGTCGAAGCAACTTAGGCAACACGCTGAAGGGGCTTTTGCCGTGGCACTGACACCCCGGAGGAACCAAATTTACCGTGACTTGATATTGGGAAGCGTGGAAATCGTGAACGACATCCGGCAGGTGTGTATGAACAACACGAAAATGACGGAGAAGCAACGCATGGAGATTGTATTCGCCATACGCCCCAAGCTGAAACGGATGAACAAGAAGCTGAAGCATCTGGCACTCGCCGTGAAATATACCTCGTTTGTTGACGTATGGGCGGAGATTGACGAAGGGAGCCGACCCAGGCCAACGGACAAGGCTGGAATCGTGCAGGCTGCCATGCGGCGATGGAAACGGAGCGGAAACCGATAACAAAACAATCAAAGGAATCATATAAACACAATCAACACGACAATGGGAAAATGGTCAACAATCTTAGGTATAGGCAAAAAAGTAGCCAACCACTCGGCAACACAAACTACGGCACGCAGTATCGGAGGAGCACTTGTGCATCCCCAACGCACACTTGCAGGATTGGGAAATGCCACCAAAACAGCGGTAATGGGTGGTGGCATGGGATATCTCGCTTGGGAGAAACTTGTGAATGACAAACCGGTAGTCCGTGCGGCGGCAGACCTGCTGGTCGGGGAAGAAGCCGTTGACAAGGGACTGGAAATGGCAGGGAACGCTACAAATAAAATAGCGGATGCGGCAGACAAAGCCGGGGAAAGCCTGCAAGAGGTAAGCCAATCGGTGTCATCGATGGGTGCGTCTTGGGGTGGTGTGGGTACTTTTCTGCGGAACATGACCGGCGGCAACGGCATGGATATGTTGGGGAACTTCTTCGGCAATCTCGGTAAGGGGAACGTGTCGGGACTGGGCATCTTCGGACTGTTGGCTTCTGCCATGCTGGTATTCGGACGCTTTGGTTGGCTTGGAAAGATTGCCGGGGCGTTATTGGGCATGATGCTGATTGGTAACAATTCCAAAGTGGCACAACCGTTGACTCCTGCGGTGAGTGAAGAACAGGGACGGCCGGGAGGAATGAGAAGGTAATGAAGAATGAGGAATTAAGAATTTACTTCTGAAGACAAACACAAAAGAGACACAATGAATATCGGATTATTGGCAGTAGATAGCCGTTACCCTAACCTCGCACTGATGAAAATCAGCAGCTACCACAAGGCGCAGGGCAATCGTGTGGAGTGGTACAGTCCGCTCAGCCGATACGACAAGGTATATTTGGCGAAAGTATTCACCTTTACGCCGGATTACGCATATTTCCTGAACGCCGACGAAGCGGAACGAGGGGGAACCGGCTATGACATAGGAAAGGTACTACCTCCAGAGATAGACAGAGCCGTACCGGATTACGGCCTGTATGGAATAGACAAAAGAACGGCTTACGGCTTTCTGACACGGGGATGCCCGAACCGGTGCAAGTGGTGCGTAGTACCCCAGAAAGAAGGGAATATCAATCCTTATATGGATATAGAAGAGATTGCGGTGGAGGGGCGTAACCGTATCATCCTCATGGATAACAATGTACTGGCCTCGGACTACGGACTGGGGCAGATAGAGAAGATTGTCCGGATGGGGTTGCGTGTGGACTTCAAGCAAGGATTGGACGCCCGGTTGGTAACGGATGAGACAGCGAAGCTACTTGCACAGGTGAAATGGCTGAAACACATCCGCTTCGGTTGTGACACACAGGCGCAGATAGCGGAATGCGAGCGTGCCACGGCTCTGATAGATAAATACGGATACAAGGGGGAATACTTCTTTTATTGCATCCTGCTCAATGATTTTGAAGAATCATTTTCCCGTGTGAACCATTGGAAACAGAAAGGGAGGCGTTTTCTGCCCTACTGCCAGCCGTACCGGGATTTGCACAATCCCAACCAAAGCATTCCCCAATGGCAGAAGGACCTGGCAGGCTGGGCCGATAAGAGATGGATATTCCTGAGCTGCGAGTTCAAGGACTTCATACCGAGAAAAGGATTCAAGTGCAGCGCATATTTCAACCATAAAACGGAGACGAATGAAGGTTTTGAGCTTGTTTGACGGAATGTCATGCGGACAGATTGCCTTGAAACGACTTGGCATCCGGACGGAAACATATTACGCCTCCGAAATAGACCGACACGCTATCCGGCAAACCCAACTGAATTTTCCGGACACGATACAACTCGGCGATGTCACACAAGTGGACGTGCGCCAACTGGAGCCGATAGACCTGCTGATAGGCGGAAGCCCCTGCCAGTCGTTTTCCTTTGCCGGGAAACGAGCAGGGATGTCCACCATAGACAAGGAGGAAATCTATACGTTGAAGCGTTATTTGGAATTGAAGCGTGAAGGCTTCCTGTTTGAAGGGGAATCATACCTGTTTTGGGAATATATGCGTATCCTGACAGATATTCGCATGTACAATCCTGATGTGCTGTTCCTATTAGAAAATGTGGAAATGGGCAAGAAATGGGAACGTGTACTGAGCGAGGCTATCGGGATATTCGGGGTGCATATCAACTCCGCCCTGGTGTCGGCACAGAATCGTGCCCGCATCTATTGGACGAACATACGGACAAAAAAGGTCGGGCTGTTCGGTGAACTGCACGCCGACATTCCGCAACCTCAAGACCGGAAGATATTCCTCCGGCACATCGTAGAGGAAGAAGCGGACAAGAAATACTACTTGAGCGAAAAGATGATGGGCTGGCTGAAAAGGCATGGCGAGAAACGGAATACCGACATGAACGTGCTGGGAGACAACGACAAAAGCCACTGCCTGACGGCTACCGCACAGGCCAAAGGAAACCTGACCACGAACTATGTCTGTATGGCCATGCGTGGACGAGAGACCTGCCTCACTTCCCGGAGGACGGAGTATGGCAAGCGGATACGCAAGGCATACGAAGCCGGCAGCATTGCCGAACCCCGAAAGAACATCCAACAGCTTGAACCCCGGACGGACGGCAAGACAAACTGCCTGACGAGCGTGCAGAAAGACAACCTGATATGGGCTGGTCTGGCCGGATGCAGGCCGGACAGAAAGGGAAAGACAGGCACTTGTTCCCAAAATCCGCTCCCCTTTGGAGAAATATGTATGTCGTGCGGACGCATCCGCCGCCTGACACCCACGGAGTGCGCACGCCTGCAAACCATACCGGAATGGTACCAATGGAAATGCAGCGACACGCAACAATACCGTATGTTGGGAAACGGCTGGACAGTGGAAGTGATTGTACACATATTCAGCTTCTTAAAAGATAACATCCATATAAACATTGCCTGGCAACAGGCTTGAAACAAAAGACAATGAACTATACGCAAGAAATGAACCTGGTATCGAAAAGCGGCTATTGTATGCCGTTTGAGGAGAGTAAAGGAGAAGTGAGCCTGACGCTGGGCTACGGGAAGCAGATCCACCCAATGACACAGGAGGAGTTTTTCCACCATGGTGTGGACTTCGCTACCCACCGCTATATCCTTACCGCCGTAGCGGACGGTGTGGTGTCGGGTATCGGCAGCAACCCCACGCACGGGCTGTACCAAGTGATACGCTACGGTAAGTATGAAGTGACCTACGCCCACCTTGCCAACGCACTTGCCCCCTTCGGCGCACGGGTAAAGGCCGGCAGCGTGGTGGGTATCAGCGGAGAACTACTGCATATCGAAGTGAAGTATGACGGGGAGGAAATCAATCCGATGGAGTTCCTTGCCATGCTGTACGGCAACCTGCTGGCAATGCGGCAGCAAGGACATCCGGGTATGCCGGAACTGGAGACGATGGAAATGGATATTCCGACAATGTATGACGATGACCGGGAGGAAATCGAGGAACTGATGCTACGCTTCTACCCGGAGTACCTACTGGAAGTGGGCAACGGCGGCTACCGTGTGCCGGAACATACGGAACAATCGCTGCGCAACATCTTCTCACAGTCCGCCGTGAAGAACTATTTCTATGAGATGATACCCTCGCTCGCCAACCCGTTGGGGATAGGAGACCGCTCGATGCCGATAGCCGCCAAAGTGCAGAACCTGCTTATCAGCGACTTCCTGAACTACCTCGCTTTGCGCCACGAGATTTTTCTTTCCACGCTGAGCGAAAACGATAAAAAAAAACGGCAGACCAAGCCATAGCGACTTGCGGCATGGTGGACCCGCTTACCGATTTGGAGATAGACGTGCAGAGTTTTGACATTCCCCGGCTGGTGACGGTATATCCCGACAAGGCCGGAATGCGGTGGTGGACGAAGGCATGGTTCAATAACCGAGAAGAAGGCGAAGCCTCCGTGGAAATCAGCCGGCAAGTGGCGGTAAAGTTCATCCAAGACCTGATTGACAAGGATACGATGCTGGAAGAATACTTTCCAAAACAGATGGAAGTGTACCACCACGCCATAGAACAGACCAAAGAACAACTATTGCAACAAATGAATTTGACATGAGCAAACCCCGACAGACCCAGCATTTTGCAGAAATCGAATATTGCCTGCAAAACTACTTCAACAGCCAGCTGGCTCCCGTGATGAAGGAAGCCCAAACCTACCTTACGCAAAAGCAGGTGGAAGAAATCGGTGCATACCACGCCAGTACTGCCGGCGTGCTGCGCTCTCTCGCCAACGGTGCGAACGGAATGCCGGACGACTCCTTGCCGTATCTCCGGCAGACCGGCGAGTGGAACAGCAAGACAACAGAGGATTATGTGGCAATGTGCCGGGAACGGATAGCCGCCACCCCGGAAACCGTGGAAGACCTGGGCCTGCTTGCCGGAGAGTGGCGCAATGCCGTTGTAGCGGAAATCGGTAGGGAACAGTACGAGGAACTCTCCAAGGAACTGGGTGGAGACCTCGCCTTTGCCTACGTGGACTACCGGGTGGAACAAATGATGATTGACCGAATGGCGGTCGAGCAGATGCCGAAATCATCCGTGGAGTATATCCTGCGGAAAGGTGCGGAAGGCAGCCTGCTGGGACTGGCGCAAGGCATGATGAAGTCGCCCCTGCAACAGGAGATAGAACGGCGTGGCGAAGCCGCCTACCGGCCAAGCGGTGCGGAGAAAGCATGGGGTACAGCGGTGGGTGTCGGCATGGACACCGTGATGATGGGCGGTATTTCCTCGTGGGGAAGCCTTATCAAGCTGGGCGGCGTGGAAGCGGTAAGCTATGCGGTGGGGAAATTCATGGACGGAACGGAGGATGCTCTGGCCATGACGGTGGAGGATTGTATCAGCCGTGGCGTGTTCGGCAGCGAACATAATGTGTTCGCCGACTTCCGTGCGCAAGGCAAGGTCATAAAATCCTACGAAAACCCTTACATCCTGTCGCTCAACGAGCGGTTGGCCCAAAAGATGGGCATACTGACCGAAAAACCGCTTTGGGCGGAACTTATGGAAGCCGAGGCGCAGGTTCCGCATGGGTGGTCATTCCCGGCATACGAGCCTCCTTCCAATGAGCGCAAACCCGGACACGGGGATGTGCCCATGGTGGTGGCACCTGGACGGGAAGAAGAATATCTAGTGATGATGCAAGAGGAAGAGGAAAAGGAACGTGTCGAAACTGCGAAAAGGGAAACGGAAAAAACGGCTACGGAACAAGATAATATGGCGGACAAGCATCCTACGGAGAGCGGTGAGACGCAGGGAAAGAGGAATGAAAACGGCTGGGGCGACTTGTTCGGCACTTTCGGGCTGGACGGTCTGGACGACATCGGCCAAAACTTGGGCTATGTCATTTCCATGCTGCCCGACATCCTTTTCGGGCTGTTTACCGGCAAGTCGAAATCACTGCTTCCGCAAAACAACCTGTTGCCCATCGCTTCCATATTGGCCGGTATGTATGTACGGAACCCGATGCTGAAGATGGTACTGATAGGCATGGGTGGCGTGAACCTGTTGAACAAAGCCGGGCATGAAGCCCTTGGACGGCAAGGGAACAAAGTTGTGCAACCCTACAAGGTATATGCCGATGAGCCACTCAATCCACGCATCGCCAACCCGGTGCTGCAAGGGAACAGCCTGATTGCGGTGATTGACAAAGTGCCGTGCAGCATCCAACTGACCGACAATGTGGTGGATGCCCACCGTAGCGGCGCATTGCCCCTGAACACGCTCTTCAACGCCGTGCTTGCCAAGCACGATGAAATGCGGCAAATGGCACAACAGAACTACCGGGCCGCCGAAGCGGAACGGAATGAGGGCCGGGAACGCACAATCCTACTCAAATAATCAAACAACCCCATAAACACAACAGCAATGAAAGAAAAAAGTCCACGTGAACAATCGGCCGCCCACCAACAGACAGCACTCCTGGTAAACGCCCTGAACGGTGCGGTTGCCGGTAGCGGCTACTGGCTGAATGCGGCGGGACGGAATTTACCGAAATTCTATCCGAAGGGTGTAGCTGTCAGTCCGTTCAACTCCCTCGTATTGGGCATGCACACCGACCAAAGCGGCTACAAGACCGGGCTATATACGATGTTCTCCGACGCAAAGCAGCGTGGAGAGGCAATATTGCAACAGGAACACGGCGTGCCGTTCAACTGGTACAAGTGGGACAAGTACGTGAACCGCCATAACTCGGAAGATATGCTGTCCCGTGAGGCATACAAAGCCTTGCCCGAAGCACAGCAGAAGCTCTACAAAGGAGTGCGCCAACGGGAAATCATGGTCTTGTTCAACATCGACCAGACCACTCTGCCGATGGCGGATGCGGAGAAATACCGGGATTTGCAACAACGCTTCGGCAGCCGTGCAGACCGGGGCTACCTGCAAAGCGAGGAACGACAACTGCGCAGCACGGTGAACCGGTTCGTGGCGCAGGTCAGGGAACACCTGCTTCCCGTGCGCAAGGATGCCGCAGGCATGGCGCACTTCGATACCGCCAAAGATGCAGTCTATATGCCCGAAGCGAAACAGTTTGAACACTACGAAGACTATGTGCAAGAACTGATGCGCCAAGTGGCAGGTGCCACCGGACACGCCCAACGGCTTGCCCGTGAAGGCATGGTGATGCAAGGCGGCAAAGCCCCCTCGGAAGATGCCATACGCTATGAACGGCTGGTAGCGGAACTGGCCTCCGGCGTGAAGATGATGGAACTCGGACTGCCTGCCCGGTTAGCGAACGACAGCCTGCCCTTGGTGGAACACTGGACACGGGAACTGCAAGAGAATCCGCACTACATAGATGCTATCGAAAGCGATGTGAACAATGCGCTGGGGGTCATCCGAAAGGCGGAACAGGGTGAGAAAGTGGAATATGCCACGCTGCGCACGCAACGCCAGACCTCGGAAATGCAGGAACGGCAAGGGCCGCAGGTGGACGCCCGTGAGAGTGCCATACTGGTGGATATTCTCCGTACCGGAGGAATGGCGATAGACGGACGCAACTTCCCTTCTCCTGAAGCCCGGAATGCGTTTCTGGAAAAATTCAATCTGGGTTATTACGAACGGCAGAAGAACGAAGCCTTGTTGAGGGTGACGGACGAAGATGCCGATGTGGTGGAGATAGCCTATACCGAAGCACTCGCCTACGGTGCGAAGATTGCCACGGCGTGCCGGGAATACCTGCCTACAGAATGGAACACGAAAGGAAACTACCGGATAGCGGAGGAACTGAAAAGCGTGCCTGACCGCTCCACCAAAGAAATGGTGGTGGTGCGCGACAGGGAGACCGGGATTGCCGACGTGGTGCTGCCTGCCGGTGCCACCACAGGTGGCCACGTGATACTGTCCGCTACGGACAGACGTCCGTTTTACCTGACTCCCGATGAGGTAATGCCTGCGCAGGAACGGTCGGAACAACAGGCAAGGGTCGTCACCAACAACCTGCCCGGATTCTCCAAGCAACAGATAACGGGTGCATTGATGAAGCAAGGAGCAAGCTATGTGCGCTTCTTCAACAAGGACGGCCTGCTGGGGTACCGTCCCGATGACAGTTACTTCAAGGACAAGGAAGTGTTTACCGCCAAGCTGACCGGCAAGGAGTTGCAAGTGCAGGCGACGCTTGATGTGGCGGAGGCGGTAGATAAAGCCACTAACGTACAGTTTGAGCGCATACAGATGTTACGTGACGACAATAACCGTTGGGCACTCTACCTGAAGCCCGTAGAGGGGGAAGCCTTCAGCATCTATCCCGATAAGGAGGACTTAAACCGCTTCTTCTCCGCCGTGAAGCAGAATGAACGGCAGTCGGCACAGGGGGTACGTATGGAACTGGCGCAGAAATATTATGCGCTCGGCACCGATCGCCCCGAACTAAGACAGGACTTGTTCGGCACGGCATCTACGGACGTGGATGTATCGCTTATCAAGCGTGTGAATATCTTCCGGGCCAAAGACGACAAGTTCCTTTGTGTGCTGCAAATCGAGGGAATGGGGAAAATTGAGGCTCGTGAGGTGTCGAGGCTGCAATGGCAACGGCTCTGGATTGCGGAGGATATGGCCGGATATAAGACACAGTTGGCGGCCACCTTGTTTGCGGACGTGCTGAAACAGGCACAGGAAGCGAAACAGGCGAAAAGCCAAGTGGAGACTTCGGAAGTGGAGCATGGAAGGGAAAAGGAACAAGTGAAGGCTGACGGGGCGAAAGGACAGACGGACTGGAGGAATTTTGAGGAGTTGAAAGCCAAACACCCCGATGCCGTGCTTCTCTTCCGCAGCCGTGACTTCTATGAATCCTACAAGGAGGATGCGGACAGAATGGCAAACGTGCTGGGGCTTGACGTGTCGGAACGTGACGGAGGGATTCACGTGGCTTCGTTTCCCAAAACGGCATTGGACACTTATTTGCCCAAGCTGGTACGGTCGGGAGTAAGGGTCGGAATCTGCGATGAACTGCCTCGTAAGGGAGTGTCCGAAATGGACACCCCCGTTGAGAATGAGCAACGTCCGGCACGACGGATGTAGTGTGTAACGTATGAGAGAAACATATACCTATATATAATAATGAGCAAGAATCAAGAATATGCAGAACGGTATGCGAATTTTGCCATGGTACAGATGCGCAAGTACGGTATTCCGGCTTCGGTGACGTTGGCACAAGGTATACTGGAAAGTTCCAACGGACAAAGCCGACTGGCACAGAAAGAGAATAACCATTTCGGTATCAAGGCGACTGCGGCATGGATAGAGGGTGGCGGCAAATACGGGCTGTACACTGACGACAAACCGGATGAAAAATTTTGCAGCTATGCTACGGTGGGTGATTCCTACGAGCATCATTCCCGCTTCCTGAAGGAGAACAAGCGGTATGCGGATTGCTTCAAACTGGCGGCTGATGACTACAAGGGCTGGGCGCAAGGTCTGGAACGTGCCGGGTATGCCACCGGAGGGAACTATGCCGCCAACCTGCAACGGATTATCGAGGTGAACGGCCTTGACAAGTATGACCGTATGGTGATGGAAGCAGGGATTTCGCAAGGCAAGGCTGCCACGGAGCACTACTCCTTCCCGGTGGAAAGGAATGAGTTCCTGTTGGTGACTTCCCCTTTCGGGATGCGTAGAGACCCGATGAACCCGGACAAACAGCAGATACACAAAGGCATCGATATCCAGACAAATCAGGAGGCGGTGCTTGCCACGGAGGATAAAGGAAAAGTGGTGGCGGTCAATCAAAACGCCGACACGCCGGGCGGCCGATCCGTCACGGTGGAGTATGAACGTGCGGACAACAGCAAGGTACAGGTAAGCTATCATCATCTGGAGGTGGTAGGCGTAAAAACAGGTGACACGGTGAATGCCGGGCAACAGCTTGGCGTGTCAGGAAGTACCGGCACACGGACAACCGGAGAACACCTGCATCTGGAAGTGAAGCAAATTACTACGGATGGAACCCTGCGTGAAGTGAATCCTGCGGCTTACCTTGCCGAAATAGCACAAAAAGGGAACATCGGGCTGCAACTGCTTTCGGACGGCAAAGACTTGATGGCTAAATTCCGTACGCAAGAGGACGAAACTCCGGCAACCGGTTTGGCTGATTCACCGGAAGATTGGATGAAAAAGCTGCTTTCCTCGGAGGACAGCGGTATCCGGATGAACGGTAACGACCCGATTATGGAGTTGGTGATGGGGATGTTTACCTCGCTGATGGCTCTTGCCGTGCAGATTGACGGCAAGGAACAGGAGCAGCAAATGGCGGCTGCAACCCAAGCGGCCTTGGAGAAACGCATCGACCTGTCGCAGCTCGTTCCCTCGCTGAAATCCTGTGAGCTGGTGATACAAGAGAGGGTAAGACCTGTGCTACACGCCAAAGACAGTACCGGCAGCTACTCGCACGAACTGAGTGCAGCTGAGATGAACCGATTGTCGCTGATACTGAATGACACGGCAATGCCGGACGAGAGCAAGCGGCAACGGATCGGTACGGCGGTAAATCATATGCTCGTGGCTGAACGTGCAGCCAGAAGCTATGAGCAGGGCGTGGAGCAACGTGGGCAGCCGGAAGGTTTGCAGATTCGATAATAAATATAGAAACGAAATAGTTGTGTAACAATTAAAAGTGTGATTTATGATTAAGTGTAATGTGACAATCAACGGCATTGTAAGCCGCACGGCTTCCATGCGTACCAACAAAGAGGGGAAATCCTACATCGGCTTTGCCGTGAAAACGACCATTCCTGCCAAAGCAGGCGGCTGCAAACAAGTGGAGATATTCGTGTCGAAAGACGGAACGGATGCGGAACTGCCTTCCTATGTGGCCGGGCAACGTATCGGGTTGAAGGGAGTGCTGACTTTCCGCAAGCGTGAAGAAAACCTGTATTTCAATTTCCATGTCGAGAGCGTGGACTTTCTCCCGGAAAACGAGCGTGATGCGATTGAAGGCACTATCGAGTTCCGGGGTACGGTGGGCAAACAGGTGGAGGAAAAGAGAGACAAGAGGGGCAATCCCTACTGGGTATTCTCTGCCTTCAGCACGGAGAAGCACGAGGAAAACTTTTCCTTTACATGGGTGCGCTTCATCTGTTTTACCGCTGAAAAAGATGGTTGGCTCCAACCTAAAGCACGTATCTGTGCCAAAGGAGTGTTGGAACTCTCCGTATATCTGGACAAAATCAACCTCTCCTGCCGGGTGGAGGAAATGAGGGAATGGGTGAAACCGGCTGTAACGAATGAAACTGAATTTTGAGCATGGCAGGAAAAAGATATAATTCGGATGGACCAAGTGCGGAGGAACGTGCGCTTGAACGGTTTACGGAACTGATGATAAAGAAAATATCGTCTATCAAGGGAGACTGGAAGAAACCGTGGTTTACCGAGAACTTTATGGCATGGCCGAAGAACCTGTCCGGACGAGAATATAACGGGATGAATGCGCTGATGCTCATGTTGCTTTGCGAGGAAAACAGCTACAAGCTACCGGTGTTCTGTACCTTTCAGCGTGTGTCGGGACTGAACTATTCGACGGACAGACAGGGGAATCATAAGCCATTGACGGATGCCAATGGGGAGAGGCTTCCGCAAGTGTCTGTCCTGAAGGGGGAAAAATCGTTTCCGGTATTCATTACCACGTTTACCGTGGTGGATAAGGAGACGAAAGAGAAAATCAAGATGGAGGACTATCGGAAACTGTCGCCGGAAGAACAGAAAAAGTATTCGGTATATCCCAAGCTGAACGTACATAATGTATTCAATGTGGCACAAACTAACCTCCGAGAAGCACGTCCGGAACTATATGAGAAGCTATGTGAACGGAACAACTTAAAACGCCCGGCCTCCCTGGACGATGAAAAAATGGCGTTTGCCCCATTGGATGAGATGATTGAAAAAAAACTGTGGGTGTGTCCGATTTCTTTGGAACATCAGGATAGTGCTTATTACAGCATTGCCAAAGATGCGATTGTGCTGCCGGAAAAGAGCCAGTTCATCAACGGGGAATCGTTTTACGGGACGCTGCTGCATGAAATGACGCACAGTACGGGGGCTGAAGGACGCTTAGACCGTATCAAGCCAGCCGCTTTCGGAAGCAAAGAGTATGCCCGTGAGGAACTGGTGGCTGAATTGGGCAGTGCTTTGGTAGCCTCGCAGTATGGTATTACCAAGACAATCAAGGAGGATAGCGCACAGTATCTCGGTTCCTGGCTGGATGTATTGAAGGAATCCCCGGAGTTTCTGAAAACCACATTGTTTGATGTAAAAAAGGCTTCATCGATGATTGCACAACGGATTGATGCGGTGGCTGAGAAGATTGAGGCAAAAGAACGGATGTTTTACAGTTCCGTGGCTTATCTCCAGTTTTCGGATGATACCGGGCAATTCGATGAACTTAAAGAAAAAGGCGACTACGAGGGCTTGTTGGCACTCGGCAGGGAGTATTACGATGGCAACGGCATCAATGAGAAGTACACTTATCTGTCCCCCTTGCAAAACAAGGGAGATGACCTGCTGATTGAAGATAAAGACTTTGCCGTTGTCTATAATGGAAGCGTAGGCGGTACCTACGAGGTGATGCTGAAGTTCACGGAACAGGAAATCCGTGACCATATCAAACAGTATGGCGTGGATATTGCAGGGGAAACAATAAAAGAGGTGGCCAGGGATATGGTGGCGGAGCAATTTGACAGGCTGCCACGTTCGCCTGTCCTTGAAATGGCCAGTGGGGATATTCTGTATCTGGAGTATAACCGTGAGAAAGATTGCCTTGCGGTCGGCACAGTTACTAATGCAGGACTGGCGGTTCAGCACAGCTTTGCCTACAACCATAACCAAGACCTTGACGACAACCTGCAAGATGTGCAGACCGCCCTTGAAGCCTATCCCGAATATCAATACCGGGGGGATGCTGCGGAAGAAAGGGTAAATCCGCAAATAGACCTTATGGACGCAGACAATGACGGCAATACGCAGGAGGTGGCACATGAGGAAAGGGAACAGGAGGATGAGCATGTGCCTTATCGAAGGGGAAGATAGCGAATTAAATATTAAATAAAACAGGAGGATTACATTTATAATCTTCCTGTTTATTTATTGAGGACTTATTTAATTATGCAAATCAGTAGTTGAACTTTAATTCTTGTTTAAAAAAATTAGATAAATGAATGCGATGGCAATTTTTCCCATCGTATGCACTAAAAATCCAGATGTTGATCTGACTTTCATCGCTCTTTGAATATTTGTTTTCTCATTCAGCCAGTTGAAAAACGATTCTATGGGTTGTCAGACCTTTGAAACAGCAGTAGAGAACAAGTCTCTTCCAGCTTTCTCTTTTTGAGTAATAACGGGATCCTCTCCTTTTATTGCTTTTACGGGAGTTAGCATAGTTACTCCTTGTTCTTGCTGCTTATTCCCTCAGTAAGAGAAATCCGAGTATATCTTATCAGCGAATATTTTTCTTTTTATAAGGATGTCGGCAGCCTCTCTTTTAAGAACCGTCAGGTCATTCTCTTCTGCCGATGATAAGATAATCATTTTAGGAAATGGAATAGTTCCTTCCCTGCGGAAAGCTAAGGTATGAAGTTTGAGTCCCAAATAATACATGTTCTTTGTAGAACAGTATTCTTTAGTCGCAATTTCAGTCGCCACTTTCCCGTTTTTGTTCTTTTCTGCACAAGTAATGATGGGCATGGAGTCAATAAGTGATGTCATAGGATCGCAATCTGTTGGTTTAAAGAAAGTAATGAGATGCTTCACCAGTTCATTAATCGCCTCACTCATCAGGTTCAGCCGATAGTTGAATGTTTGATAAAAAAGCTAGGTTGGGGAACCATGAGAGCAAATATTCTTCTGTGAATGTATGTATCTCTTTGATTTGGAAGTATCACTGATAAGCTCCGCAAAACAGATATACGGTAAGCAGTTCTTGATCTGTAAAGATAGGATTTGCATTATTACTGAATCTCTGGCAGTAAAACTTCAGTGAAGACTGGTAAATATCGCAGATGTACATATATATTTTTATAAGTTTTAGCTCTTTCTCCTTGGGAATCATAATTAGAATAATGAGTGGTTTTCATTCTTCTAACACATTGATTATTAAGAAATTAAGAGATAAGTAAGATAATTAATTGAATAATAATATTTTAACAAACTGAATCAGGTATGGATTTTAACTACTGATTCGCATTAATTAGTAATATTATCTATTTTGTATAAAAAGTTCATATTTAACATAGTGTGATAAAAAAATATTGAATTGGATACTAATATATGAAAAAAATACCCGATATTTACTGAATAAAACTTGTTGCTGTATAAAATTTAAATTATAATATTATGGAAAATACTATCAAGGGATGGCAATACATATCTGCTATTTTTCAAAGAATGCTTGACTCTTTTGAAAGAGATTGTTTAATTGAACCTCTATTCATTTTTAGAGGGATTACTCGCCGTTACTTTTCTTCCTCAAAATCAATCAACGAATATCTACAGTTACATCCAAATTTGGATATTGCAAATAAAAACATGCCCAATCCCCAAGAATTTCTTTATAAAAAATTCTACAATGAATTTATTAGGGAGTATAAGGAATTAAAAAACGTATCTCCATTAGATACCCTTGAGCACTTGATGAAATGCGATAACTATAAATATACTGTTCCTGAATATATTAAATCTGGTGCAGCAATACGAATGCAAAATCTAAAAAATCGTTCTCATATTGATTATATTAATTATATTAAAAATCTAATTGATGATGCAAAATATAGATTTTCTGAATATGCGGCTGAAAATTATTCCGATATAGAAATTTTGGCCGACATCCAACATAAAGGAGGAGCTTCTTGTCTTGTTGATTTTAGTAATAACTTTCTTATATCTTTATGGTTTGCGACACAAACTAATAAAGATGATAAAGATTTTGGCTATTTATTTTGTTATGATATAAATGTTGAAATGATTGAAAAAGATAATTTATCTATGTTATCCCATAGCAAAAGCAAGGATACAATAGAAAATTTATTGTACGCCACAACAAAAAGTACAAAGTATACCGAAGATAAATCATATAAATTTTGGCTATGGAAGCCCTCCTACTTAAATGAAAGGATTGCGAGACAAGATAGTATATTTATTTTTGGTTTAGAACCTTTTGCTAATAAGGATCATGGAGTTTTGGTTATTCCAATTCCACCTGATTGGAAAAAAAATATTCAACTAGTCTTAAAATCATATTTTGGTATAACAGAAGAAAGTATATATTGCGATAGCAATGGATTTGCCACCTCTCATGACAAAACAAAACCGTACGAGAGAGTTACAACTTCATTTTTTAATGAATACTTTTCTCCTATTACAAAAAATAAAAAAATGATTTTCTGTAATATCCAAAACGGAATGGCTTGTTTATTTCAAGGAGAATATGAGTTAGCACTTCAATATTTTATGAATTTTGAATCCTGTACAAGAGATAAGATAAAGTTATATATTAATAATAAACTTCGTAGCACTTCAATTGAAGAATACATTCAAGATATAAATATGTTTATGATAGACATAGAATTGCATTTTTCAAAAGCATTATGTCTTAGAAATTTAGGACATAAATATAGGGCTATTGAGGAATATATAATTGCAGAACAACGTTGCATCTCTTTAATTAGTAAAATCGGGGCATCTATTAAAATGATGGAGATTGAAAGAAATAAAAAGGATAAATCATTTGAAAGAATCAAGAGACTTCAAAAATATGCGAATACGAAATATCAAAAAATAGCGAAAGATTTAATGGATTTATTTTATGATACAAAACAATACGAGAGAGCATTAGAACTTGTTTCCTCAATTCAAAAGAACACCCCTTGCCCTTCGGAGCCATTAATGGAAACTATAAAAAACGAAATTAAAACATTAAATGAATTAACAAAAAATATTATGTTTGATTCAAGAATAGATAGTAGCATTATCACAAGAGAAACAGTAGGAAGTGTTCAGCCTTTTTTCTATATTTTGAATTGTTATTTCTTATTTGTATTAGAATCCGTACATAATAAAAAAATAAAACAAAAGTCTTTCGATGAATTAAAGAAAAAAATAGAGAATTATAGTTGTAGTGATTTTTCAAAGAGTTGTCATTTTACGAAATGGGATTTTTCCGATATTACATCTTTAATAGATAATTACAAACAAAGCAATTTTGATTTATACAATGGATTAATGGTTATGACAGCTCATTTAGAAGATTTTATGGCATATATTAATAGTAAATTGAAAATACAACCATATTAGTTTTTAGCATATCTCATAAAACAAAAGATGATAAAACATTATGTAAGGAATATAGCTACAGATATCCCTTACATAATGCTTTTCTATTCAGAAGTTTTTTCGAGTACTAATTTACGTCCTAATCAAGACACACTCAATGAAACAGTATTTGCAGAAAGCATCGTATGATGAACTGGTGCAACTGCTACCGCACTGATGGAAAAAAAGAATGACTGTTACTACCATATACTAACAATGACCGCATACTCTAACGAAAGAGTTGCGGCCATTGTTGTTCGTGTACTTTATCGGATGCTTACTTATAAAAGCTACCCATCATTGAAAAATGATGAATAATATATCATCATTTCTAGTGAACTTCAGAGTATCCATAGTCGGTGAGTTCCTAAAGTTTCATTTGTCGAAAATCCCCATCTAATTTTTTTAGGACTCAAATAGTAATTCTATTATCAATTCCCACTTTTTTTCTTAGTTGATTCAGACGTTTTGCTTTTATTTTGATTTTTTATTTGTAATGAATCGCAAACTTTAAATTTAATATTCCCTATATTATTCAGTGTATCATTAACTTTAGCATTAATATTATTATGAATATCATTGACAACTGAATCTATAGGAATAGAAAGTTCATTATTCCTATTATCTTGTATCAACTTGCTTGTATTTTCTAATTTTGCATGATACATAAATGATAGTGTCATAATTAAAGTAATCAAAATGCAAATAATAAAAGTATAGTAATTGGATATTTTCTTCATTACCTGCTCTTCTGCCATCAACCACCCACGTGTTGCAATCAGTGCTGCAATGATTGCAAAACTACAATTATTAAATGTCTCTATCATATTATCTGTAATAGAGCCATACAATATAACAATTAATACAAGCCCCCATAAAATTCCTGCATAGGCTAAATAGAGCATTATATTATACCACACTTTTAAAGCTTGGGGTACATTTATTGAAATATCAAAATCAATAGACAGTTTTTCTCCCTTAGGCGTCAGTACTAATGATGTTATCTCGTCATCATTGCTTGGAGAAGCTTCATATTGTCCTTCTATAGCATTGTGACTTGCAGATAAGACAAAATTACTTGGAGATTTAAAATATATCCATGCATTGGCATTCCCAGATATAGTACTATAGTTATAGTTTATCAGTTTTTCTTGTAATGGTGACCACCATCTTTTTTTATATTGTGATGTTTTATTCCTTATTGAATCAAAAAAAGTAATGCTAAGAAGAAGGCTTTGTTGTCCTTTGTATTCCTTATGATTGAATTCAATAAAGCATGGCTTCCCATCTGATGCTTCATATAAACGTATAGCGATATCATCTTTGGAGATGTGAAGTAATTCCGCTAAATTTTCCAGTTCAAAATCTAATTTTTTTTTCAATAGTGATATGACTTTTGCACGAGATGCAATAGACACCCTTTTATCCTCAAGAAATATTTTCAGCCAACTTAAACGCTCTCTTGTATTAAATAAGAAATGAAAACTCTGAGATTGATTATTCATTCCTTCAATTGTATATTCATGAGTCATAGTTACACGACTCGGTGTTTCAAATACAACAAGTCGCTTCTCACGTTTTATATACTTCTGTAAATCTGGAAATTTTTCAGTATAGAATTTAGTGGTTTCAGTGAGTAAAAAATAGATATTGGGAAAACATTGTCTATTTTCCGATAGAACAGTAACTATTTCTGTATCATTGCATTCTGAAATATCACGGCTTCTTGCCATGTTAAACTCTGATAATTTTCCTATTTCAATCATTTGCTGTTAATTTAAGAGGACATACCGTACTGCATCTTACACAATTGTTGCCATCTGCAAAACAACTATGCTTTTTCACACGTTTATTGGTTATAAGAATATCGCAAAATTTTGCTTCACTTATATTACGAGATAAATCTACTATATGAGCAGCCACTCTTGCCGCTTTTATTGCTTCAACCATGGCCTCCTGTGTAATTGCAGATTCTGAATGCTCATACCGTGTTACACAATTAACAATATGTGCACATCCTGTATAGGCTGCAAAAGATGCTCCAATTGCATTTGCAATATGGTCTTCGTTGATTGCGGCATCTGTCGGCAATGGGCCTAAAGGCATTATGGGTGCATTAAACTCTTTTAATAATTTTGAATGAGTTGATATTTTGTCCAAAGTTATGTGACCCACATTCTCCACCATGACTTTAACACCTTTATTCTGTAACAATCGACAGATATTAAGTTGTCGTAATGTCTCATCTATATGGATGGCATCACATGCGTCCAAAATTGTACCAGGACGAAAGGTAGTACCAAGACTAATAGCAACATCATGTTTCAGTGCAATTTCTGCAATTTCATCCATATGCTCCCTGAAAATATTCTGTGTCCGTTTATTTATTTTAGTGTCATATAGAACAATTCCTCCACCACGACTAGTGACAGGTATCTTGCGGATTTGGTTTGCTTGAAAAAATAAATCTTGATCAGCAGTAAAGTGTATAGTTACAAAAGAAACACCATCATAACAAAGCCGAAGAAAAGCATCTCTGACATCCTCCCATTGTAATCCTTTTGATTTAGTAAATTTTTGATAAGAGAGTACTGTCCCAAAAGGTAGTCCAAGCTTATTCCTGATAAATTTGTAGAGCGGTTTTTTCAGTTCTATCAGACTTAAATCCATCATCATGTCTGGCAGTTCATTACATGATTGAATAAATTCGAGTTTTGAAAGTTCGGATTCAATATCTGCTATATTATTGCAACCGACATTGCAGTTTATTCGAATAGGTGAATTATCACCAATAGTCAGTCCTTCCTTAAATGTTATCATGTTCTGTCTTTTGGTTTGCTATTCCAAATGGTATATGAACAGCTGGTATGTTGTCAAGATTCTCTAGATGTATCATTTGGTCATCAAAGAAAATGTGTGGTTTCATAATTTTAAGAATACGTGATTTATCCATACCACCTAAGAAAAATATCTGATCAACTTCAATTTTCCAATCTTTCAATGTGGTTAGTACCCTTTCATGTGCAGGAGCATTTCTTGCTGTAACAATTGCAGTCTGAAGGATAGGAATATAGTTTGGGGCATTTGAAGCTATTTTCTTTTCTAATATTTGAAAAGACGAAATTCGCTTAAGCAGCGGCTCCAATGGTCCATTACTCAATGGCTTTTTGGCAAACTCTACCTCGTGTTCCATATAAGTTTTAATACCTTCTTTTTTGTATAACTGTTCCGATTCATCATCTGCAAGAACACTATCAAAGTCGAATGCCAACCTAAACTCAACATCTGAATCATCATCTGATATGGTTTTGTTTAAAACAGTACCCGCTGCATATCCTGCTTGTAATGCAGCTTCTGTATCTTTCGCATTGGACGTAAGAAAGAGGGTGGAATTATATGCTGGCAAATACTGGAAATTGGGCTTTCCTGATGTAAATACAAACCGTGTAATATCTAATCCCCATGTCTGAATTGAACGAATAGCTCTATTACCTGCTGCAGGACTATTTTTAGAGAACAACACAACTTCAACAGGTCTTTCTTCGGGAAAAGCATCGTTAAGCGATAGAAGTCGCTTAATAAATGGGTATGCAACACCTTTGTCTAATGTATTATCTATATTTTTCTCCTGATATTTCTTGTAAGCGTCAATCCCCTGCTCTTGATATACTTTGTCACTCTCTTTCATATCGAACAATGCACTGGATGTAACACAAACAACGAATTTCTTGTCTATTGGAAATGCCATATATTATTAATGTATAATCAATTTCTATTTATTAAATGAATTGAGTCGTTCCTTTATGTTTATTAAATAAATCACTATCCATAATCTGCCAAATATTGGCTATACGGTATTGGTACACCACTTTGAAACAGTAATAGAATCTTGCCCAACTTGTTCTACCAATTATTTTGCGGTACGTTTCTATTCCACAAAAACTACTTTCAATCTGTTTATATTTTTTCTTATTCATGATGCAACCTATTTGTGCTTGATGCAAACTTAGGTAAAAAATCTGATATTTTTATGTTTGTATGATACAAATATTTTCTATTAATAGTGATTTTTATAGATACCAACCATATATTCTATAAATTGCGAAAACTCGGAGATTATATAATGTCAATAAAAACTTCAAGTATAGAATCAGTCTTTTTAAGACACATAAAAAAAATCAAGTCACTACAATGAACTAACAGGACATTTCTTTTAATTATAATTAATGTCAAGCTTTCACTCAATGGACTGATAACTCGAAATTGCTGAAGAGTACGAAGAATGGAATAAAGACGAAATTAGCCGGCTGACCTTCACAGGCTGACCGACTATCACACAATATAAGTTTTTTATTATGAACAAAAAGTAATCTTCATTTTGGAGGAGCAAGCAATCTCACGCAAGCGTTCCTGTTTGCCTCATTGGGTGAATAATCGTCAATCCCCCCTTCTGAAACAATTTCAATACGGTTGCTTGGCACGGCACGTTTGATAAGCTGGGCCTTGATGTATTCCGCACGGCAAAGCCCCAATGAATTGTTGAGCGTTTCATTACCCGTGGCATTGTCTGCCGCTCCTGAAACCCGGATATGCAGCCCATGCTTATTGGCAATCCGGGCTATCCCGTCAAGGTTGATGAGTTGCGAGGTATCAGTCAGATGGCCGGTATTCAGGACAAAGAAGAAATAGATAGGTGCCCCGATATACAGGCTGTCGGAAACAAGCTGTGAGGCATCACTATCTAAATGGTGGGTATGCTGTCTTTGTGAAACAATTTGCTCATTGGTATGTGCCGCCGGATGAGCGGAAGATGTAGAGTCGCTTGCCTCCGTCAAGGGTGATTGATTCAACCTTGCGCGAAGCGAATTTAATCCGCTGTAATTGTTTCTCGGATAGCCGGAAGAAGCGGTTTGGCTTTCTGCATTGCCGACAAGTTCGGACAGCTTATCAGCGTATCGGTCTAACAGACCTTCCAACTCCAGAATCTTCTTCAACTCGGCGATAATGGCCAGGTTCATGGCATTGTTTTTCTGTAATCCCCGGTTCTTCCCTGCCAAACACAAGGCATGAACAGCCAGTTCCTCATTCTGTCTTATATAAGGAACAGGGTCTATCACCTTCCGCCAACCGACCTTGCCAATCGTAAAGGAGATTCCTGCCGTCAGGCCCACTAAATTATCCCCGAATTGGTCGGAAGCACCATAACCATCGAAGTCCTTGAAAGTCGTGGTACCACCCAGTTCCGCAAGCAAGTGGAAACGGTCTGTAAGACGGTATCTGCCCTGTATGCCGTAGGAAAGAGTAAACGGATGGTGGCCGCTCCCCTTGTGGTGGATGATACCGGCTCCCGCATAAGGGATGAGACTCCAACGGCACGGTGTATTGCCCCTATCCAAGCCTGCCAATACATTCCAAAGCAAATCCGCATGGCAGAATTGATATGATTGTGTTTCCAACCGTGAATCCTTGAATCGGAAACCCTGATAGGACAAGCGACCTCCTATAGCTGGCGTGAACCATTTGCCTGCCGAAACAGCCAATGTAGGCTTCATCCTGCCAAATAAATCTTCACACCCTAATGGTGAACCCAAGAAAGCGGAAGTACCGCCGAAAACACTCAGGAACCAGTTATCTTTCCACGTGGAGACGGAAACGACATCGGTCAGGTAAGAAGGCTGTACCGTTTCCCACTTCTCCTTGAAATACTCTCTGTGACGGGTACACACCGTATCGGCTATATTCACATTGTAAGCCTGTGCTCCCATCGAAAATGCCATTGGCAACATAAACAAAAATATTCTCTTCATTCTATCTAAAATTTGGTTTGTGATGCAAAGAAACAACGTGACCGATCTATGCGTGAACGTATGGAAGCCTATCACGCCGTCTTTAACAAGTATTCTTTTTTACTTCTCCCAATCAGACTGTCAATCAGACTTCATGGAGAGTGAATTTCTCTTATTTTTTACGGACGCTCTTTCCACCGGCAGGCTTCATCATCCGATGTGCCCTCTGCAAGCAACGCCTTGCCCATGTCCGGTCGTCCTCGTCCTCCTTCCTTCCCCAGGGCAGGTCGCTTCCCCCTCCGCCACCTCCATGCCCTTCGGCAAAGGTGGTGGCCAAATCGACATAATTGGCGAAAAGGTAAATGGCGCACTTGAATATATCTTCGCCACGTTCGGCCATGTCCTTAATCAATGAATCATCGAACACGCTTTGCGCCTCTTTCCCCAAACTTTGGAAATGCGTCCTGAACTCCCGGATGATGTCACCGACCATGGCTTCCGCCAATCTGTATCGGACCTGGTTCTCCAGATTATAAGTAGCTAGTCTCACTTCCTCCCTGTAACTTTCCACCTTGTCTTTCGATTCGGCCTCCAGTGTTTTCAACTCCGACAATTTGCAGTCGGCTTCCGCCAATTTCTCCCGTTTGTCGGACAGGTTTTCAAGTACTTTCTGAAGCTCATGATCAAGCTTGACGATACGTTTCTGAAGTTCTTCGGAATCCCCTTTGCCCGTCCTCAAATCAGTGGACACTGTCCTGATTTCTTCCTCCAAATCCAGTTTCTTTTGTTCCTGGTTGGCAATCATGGTAGATAATCCTTTCACTCTTTTTTCTGCCAGACGGATGTCCGAATGGAGTTGTCGAAGCAGCTCACGGTCGTTCCCAATCTGTTCCTCCAGCGCGGTACATTCACGGCTCAACGCACGCCTGTATTCTTCCGTTGTGCGGTGCTTGGTGCCGGTCACGCTCACGCTGTCTCCACGGTTCAATCCCCACTTCCCATTGACTTTGGCAAGCTCGTCGTGGAGTGCGAACAGACGCTCTTTGAAGTCATAGATATTTCCTCCGAAAATCTTGTTGAACGAAATCTTATTCCGTTCATCTACCGGTATCACGGTGCAATGCACGTGTGGGTTGAGTTCGTCAAGGTGTACATAGAAGCCTATGACATTATCCTCCCCCCATTTGTCACACGCAAACCTGTACACGTCCTGCGCCCAAAGTTCTATATCCTTGTTGCGCCGGATATGTGAGTTATCAGCTCCATGCGTGAGGTTTACTTTCTGGCCGCCAAAGGCTATCTCGTGCATCCTCTCCCTGGAGCCTCCAAAGATGATATTCGCCACAGTACGGAACTTCGGTTCGGTAAGCCCGGCGTTGGGGTCTTTGATACTACGCTCACGCAAGGTTTCCGCCATGCGATCCGGTATGGATTTGGACTTATCCACTGGCACGACCTTACCTCCTTTGATGACTTCAAAGTTAAGCCGTTCACGGGTGCGGTCATAGTTGCCGTGCTTCGATGCCCATTCCCAACCTCTTTCCGTCCAGTTGCGCTGATGCTCGTCGCTTTGACCGGTGGTCATGCCCTTTCCGGGCCTGATGTCCATAACCTGTTTGATGTTGTTCGCCATGTGTCCTATATGCTATTTTTACAGCTTGCTGCCGCCTTTGCGGTCTCTGCATTTTGCCCGTCCGGGGCAAAGTGCGTATTAGGCTACGTGCTGGAAGCACTTCCTTCCGGACGGGCAAGCCCGGCGTAAAACTGGAGGTCAAGACCTCGCATGAGGGTTACGCTTCCGCAAGTGGAAATAAGGGCATACCCGGTGAGTCTAAAAGGAGAGGCAGCAAGCAGGGTTCTATTGGTTGGTTTGGGGTATTTTCCCAGCCTTCTCTTGATTGATTCCCTCAAAATAGGGAGCGTAGTATTCCCAAAGCAGGCGGAGGTCTTCTGAAACCTTGTCTGGTATCAAGGCTAATAAATATTCCGGAACTTTCGGGCATTGTACGTCAATCAGGTTCAGACCTGCCGATGCGAGTAGTTGAAGGTATATCGCCACATCCCTGTGGCAAACCTCGCAGTACACTCTCTCCAATGTGGCGGAAAGCGTTGGATTGGCCGGAAACAAGTTCGTCCTTTGCAGGATTATATGGGCGAACAGCTTATGCAAGCGTTCCCCGATGCCGGCTCCGCTATCTGTCACCGGCATAGATAGAACATGTTCGGTAGTTGTGATGAACTGTACAGCCGATTCAGCCATTTCCTCCAGGCACAGGTAACCACATATCCACTTATTGATGCGTTCTTCCTCCGGTGACATCATACGGGGCTGCAAGCCTTCCGTTCCCGGCAACGTGTAATTCATTGTTATCAGGAAAAACTTCTTGTGTGCGTCTATCCTCGCCATGCCGAAGTTCTCCAACGCATCGAGGAAACTGCGCGTCGTGGCACGGTGCCATTTCCATTGCCGGGCAAGGTTGCTGACGGTCGTGACGAATTGCCCTTTCCGCAAGGTGACGTTCGTTCCGAAATAGGTCAGGCTGTCACGGCTTTCACCGGATGCCTTGTCGAGTAAGTCACAGAGGGCATCCATTTTGGAGAATCTTTCTTCTTCATCCGAACGGAGGAACTCAAGCAGTTCCTTGTCCGCAATTATTCTGTAATTGATGTATTCCTTCTTCATGAATTTATGATGATTATATAGTCTTCGAACGGTAATAAAAGCAGGGAAAACATTATCATTTCTTCCTATACCCCCAGTTTCGATAATGCGGAATGATACTTTCAGGATTCTCTAAAAACGATTGTCTTAAAAAGGGCTTCTTTACCATGCGGCAAACCGACAATGAGGGGTAAAACGCCGCCCCGAAAATCAGTGCGCCAATGGTAACGCCAAGCGACAGGAAGTGAGGGGTAAACAGGCAGACAACAGAGAATACCGCCACTCCGAGAAGTGTCCGCTCCTGCTGCAAAAAGCGGAATACCCGTTCTGAAATCCGATGGGAGAACAGCAACAGGCATACCACGGACGAGGGGGCCAGTTCCAACGGTAGCTTGAACAAAGAGAGGTGGTAGAAGTGGAACATGAGCAGGGTTGAAAGCAATACCAGCCTGTAACACTTGCGGAAGTTATGGCTGAATGCCATACGCAGGTAGAACTTAGTCATGGACGGTTTGGACTTCTTTCTGTGATAAAAGAAAGGAAGCACTAAAAACGTGAGTAGAAAAAGCAGATAAAGGGATTTTACAATCATGGTTATCTATGTCTTAGGGTTCTAATTCGAGTTTAATGAAATGATTGGAAGCAATACGGACAATATCTTCCACATCAGTATATAGCAATGCTTCCGATTGGTAGCGTGACTTGAAATCGGAATTGCGTTTCAATGAACGCACGGCACTGTCCAATTTGTATTCCGGTATGCTCAATACATGGCCTTTGGGATAGACGCTGTTCGGGACTTTCGCCACCAAGTACAGGACACGGCAATGCACCGGATGCAACTCTCCACCCTTCTGGACGGAGAACGTGCTTTCCCTGTCTGCATCCAGCACATCAATCCATGTCCTGTAATCATGGATGACGGATACCAGTTTTCTATAAATACTCTCTTTCATTCAGATAAAATCTCTTAACAGTTCTTCCTCACTCCGCGCAAACAACATATGGCCGTTCTTGATGACCTTCAGCAGTTCTTCCCGAAGTTCGCAGCCCATTATCTCCAGAGAATCATAGAGGGTCACATACAGGGTATCACATTCAATGTTTCCGTTTGCCGTGGCATTGAGCTTATACATCCGGCCGAAACGTGGATTGGAATAGGCACAACATTTCTGGCCGAAATCCGTGGACGTGGATGGCAGGTAGTGATAGAGCAATATGAGTTCCATTTGATCCTCCAGTTCATCAATCAGTTCTTCCAATGGGTACACCTTTGGCAAGAGGAAGGTCAGCACGGCACTGTCCTCATAAATCTCCGCTTCTTGAAATTTCCCCGGAGAAATCAATGCCGGCATTTCTAGACCTGCCAGCGTGACGAACCGGTCTATTTGTTCTTTCTGCATGATATATTGTTTTGATATTAGTTGATATTCGTGATGTATGCCTTGATAAGAAGTGCAGGCAACTCGTCCACCTCCAACGGGAAGTCGGAGTGCTTCAACTTCCTGGTTGCTTTGGAAGTCTCTTTGGCCAACCTGTGAAGTGCATCGGTTTGTTGCACGGACAACAGCGTATAGGATAGTTCATCGAAGGAAATCCACGGTTGAACCAATATCCAAAGATATGCCGTTAAGCGGTTACTGTCGGCTATGTACCTGTTACGTTGTATCTCGTCCAAACAAACGAGGGCATTTTGCAGCAAACGGCGGTTGTTGCGTACCGTCAGGAGGATAACCAGTTCTTCCTTGTGGAATAGAGGCTGCTCCTTCATGGAGAGGTCTATGATATGCCGTATCACTTTTCCGGTCTGTGTCGTGATGTCGTCCAGTGGAATATCCCCATAGGCAGGAAAATGTTCCAGAAAGGAACGGAATGCCATATCTTCCTCCTGCAAAAAGGTGATAATGTCCGCTTTGGATTGAAAGCCGTCTTTTAATGTCCGGCCGAGCATCTTCTGATACTGGACTACGGTCTGTTCAGCGTTCGTGCCGTAGGTTGGAACGCTGTCCAGACCTGCATAAAACTGGTGTGCGGAAGTTACCAATGGCAGGGAAAACGTATCGACTTCCACTCTATTCAGTGACTCTATGATTGTGAGGTAATCCGTAAAAGCCCACTGCCGTTTGTCAATCAGCCTGCCCATATAAAAACGTAGGGAATCATGGATGATTTCCAGTCCGGCCGATGCATGGGCTGTAAGACTGTCACGGATAATACAACTTGCCACGGAATCATCCAACGCATACCATTTCCGTACTAATTCCACAAGTCTGCCGGTGGTAATATTTTCCGCATTTTTTACTTTTCGTAAAAAATCTGCATAGGCATCGAAAGCTTTTTCGGAAGAATGGAAGCCATGTTCCGCAGAACGATTGCAAGAAGCCAACAGGATTATGGCCAACAAAGCCACCCATGTCGTGTGTAAAAGAGGACGGTCACCTTTGAATAACAGGCGGCCAATGCCCAGATGGAAACAAGATGATTGTCTCCGTGTCTGTCGTACTGACAATGTTTTTGTCACTAAATGCAATTTCATATCGGACTTTAGCTTTGTGATCTCAAGAAGCAAAAATAAGGTGTAATATCCATATAATAAGTATGTAAAATGCAAGTTTACAAAAGCTTATGGAATTATACTCCAAGTCTGATTTTTGCAACTTTGTGTAAATCAACCAACGGATAACAAATAGCACAAAAAACATTTTTCAAGCTATCCGGTAAAAGAGAGAAAGAATACATAGAAATACTTTCAAAAAAGAGTGGCAACATGGCAAACAATCTGTCTGACACGCTATGGAACCTCGATATGAAATGATAAAAAAGGTTGTCCGAGCTGCCATTTATGCGGCTTTGTAAGGTATTTGTTATACCTTTGTACTTAAATAAATTAGGAACGAATAAATATGTCGAAGGTAGGATATGTAATAAATTATGCCGGATATGGTACGGACGTGGATAAAGAATGGATGAAGCGTTTCGGCTGTACGGAGATTATGGAAGAAAAGCAAGAGTGTGGCCCGTTACGTGCAGAATGGAACAAATTGCTTAGACGGCTAAATAAAGGGGATGAACTGGTTGTTCCCAAATTGAGCTATATCATCCGTGAGACACGGCAACTTTCGTATCTCCTTGAATATTGCCGTCTGAAGAAAATCCGGCTCATATCTATCCATGACTGCATAGACTCCGGCAACGAGCTTTTTCCAGAGACACAGATGTCGGATATACTCAATGTCGTGGCATTGCTGCCCAAAGAAGCGTTTGATGTCCGCAAATCCTCTGATGCAATCCGAAAGGTGAAAAGCCGCATGAGAACATTGTCCCCGGTGGATTATAACCGCATCGAGCGGAAAGAGTGCGTGGTGAATATGTATAAAAGCGGCCACCTTATCAATGAGATATGGAAAGCAAGTGGCTTCAGGAGCCGGAGTTCCGTGTTCCGGGTGCTGAAAGAAGCCGGGATAACATTGAACAGAGGGCGTAAAAAAGGATAAGCCTTTATGTAGTTAAAAGGGGGCTAAGGTGCAATGATACAGCATGGATGGGATTTATCTCCCCCATCCATGCTGCCATTTCGTAGTACGGCTTTTATTCAATAACCCGAATACGTCTGTTATAATAAACACCCTTGAATGCTTTTACAACAGTATCATAGACTTCATCGCACGATACGGCATCAAAGCAAAGCTCCATCGTCCAGAAATCAAATTGAAATTCCACCAATGTTCCCGAATAACGGTCTGACGTATTGTAAATGGTCACGGACATATAATCGACCGTTCCGCTTTGCAATTCCACCCAATGCCCGTAATAGGAAAACGAGTCATTGTTTGACTGGCTGTTAAGGGTGATTTTGTTTATCAATCTGCTTATGAAATTATATTTCTTTTTCATTGCGGTATCTGTTCATCTATTCCCACCGTGAAGCCTTGTCCGTCCTCATTCATAAACTCATAAAGCCTTTCAAAGTCATGCTTGACCTCTCCATGGCGGAAGTTTTTCATGCACTCTTGAATTTCAACTTCCATTGCGGCTTTGGCTTTCTCCAAAGTGCTGTAAAGCGTATGGCAATCGGAAACGCTTTCACCGCAATCAACTAATGTATAAAGTATGTGGATGGTGTTCGTTTTCATTTTTGTAAACCAGTTAGATGTGAGGTATATATCGTTCGTTCTCTGCTAAAAACTCTATAATTGCTTTAGCCTCTTCGTGCGAAGCCCTGTTACGGTCATCGTATCGGCGTTCTTCGTCAGCCATGACCTTCAGACATTTCCGGATTAATCGGTACAGCAGTTGTTGGATGGTCGGGTGCATGAATGGGATGGAAGCAGCAAATACGGAATGGTTGAAACTATAATTATTCAACATATTCTCTACTTCTTTTGCAAATTGGTACTCCTTGGTTGCTTGGATGTTCGGAATTTTTTCCATTGTCTTTTCTGTTTTAATGGGTTACACATATCTTTCCCTGTCTTCGGCTTCTTTCTGTCCTGCCGGTTCGGAATTTATGCTGCGGTTTCCAATCATCGGCCAGGCTTATAGGTACGGTCTTTTTTGCCAATTACTCTTGCATGACAAGGAAGAATTTGCAAAAAATACATTTCAGACCGGAGTGTTAAGCCACGATGATAGACCTTTGCAGCCCAAAATCTGAGCGGTGCGGACAGATTGGATTCCGAAAATGCTTGATGAGTATAAAAGGAATAATAGGTTGGTTTAAAAGGGAGCGATTTGCTTTCGGGTGGGTCGGATAAGAGTCTGTCTGGCAAACAAGAAGGTGACTTTTCATATCTTGGGCTATACCGAAGGTACAGGACAAAATAGGACGTGTCACCGTTTGCCCATGCCATAACCTGCCTTCCCATATTTTGTATGGTAAGGTTGACTGTGGCACAGACATTCCACTGATATGGGTGGGGAAAGCAAACCGATAAAAGAGGAAGTCCAAATGATATAAAAGGAAGTCCGACAATCCCTTCGGGTTCTAAAAAAGGTAGTTGGTCTAAGCACATTATAATAGGAAAGCCGGGGAAGCAAACCTTATTTGGCTCACTACCCCCAGCCCTACATATTCACACTTGCTAATCAAACCAGTCGGGATTATCTGCTTTGAGTTGGGTTATCAACCCGCTATCATCCGTTGTCATTTTACATAATGTTACCGGGATTAAAAAAAGCAAGTAGTGGGCGGATTGCTCCACCCTTGCTACTTATTTAGGCTGCTACTTCGGATTGTTGTTTCTCTATGGGTTGGGGAACTCCTTCAGGTTGAGGATGTCCGGCATCTTCTATCTGCTCCAACAAAGCGACTTTCTTTTCTTCAATGCGTTTATGGCGGTTTTCGTACACTTCATTATACTTGTTTGTGATGTTTGCCAACTCTTCGGGCATATGTTTTTTTGCAAAGTCAAGCAAGAGTGCAGCCGTGCCATTGTTCCTAAAGGCATCCTTAAAATTAGCAATCAAGAAATCCCTGCGGATAACGGCTTTTGCTTTTGCCGTAAGATTGGCTATGACGTTCATCTTTTCTTCATCTTTCAGATAATCACATTCTTTGTCAATGCCGACGGCAGCATAATTTTCCTTACGGAGAGAGGACAACAAGAAGAAATACATCATCCTATCTTCATCAGCACCAAATTTTGTTTCCGTTGTATCAATTTCCTTTATCACCCTTTTTACATCCTCTACTGTGTTCTCAGTGGCGATTTCCTTGTTACGCTTGTCTTTCTTTTCCAGTTTCGCTATTTGTGTGGCTATTGTTTGTGTAACCTTGTCACTTTCCGCTATTTGGGCTGCGGTCTTTTCCACATAACAGAGTGTGATGTCAGCCTGCCCAATCTTGGCATAAAGTGTAATCTCTCCGGCTTCGCCCTGCCTGCTGATTTCATTGCATATCTCCATATAGTCTGCTTGTTCTTCCTCGTAATCCTTTAGTGCTTCCTCGTAATCTTCGGAGTTATCGTAATCTCCGATTTGTGGTTCTATCGGATTTTTAGGAAAAGCTATGCAACTATTTATTGTTTCAACGTCATAGCCCGAAGCGATGAGACGTTCAACCGTGGTTGCATTAGTGCAATATGGGTCACGGCAAAGGATTATATCGGGCTGTTGTTGCGTAATCTGAATGGCTTTCTCTTTCAGAAAGGCTGCATTCATTTCTGCAAGACAAGTGCGGTTAGAGCATTGTCCACAACCACCGTCATTGAATAGCAAAAGGTTATTGGTGTTATACCGGCAAGAAGCACATTCGGTTTTGTCGAAGTAGTAGCGCTCCAAGTCTATGGTGAATTTTTGTTCGATAAGCTCTGCTATCTCTTTGGCTCTTCGGCCTCTCCAACTGGAATAGTGCTGGATGCCTTCTTTGAGATATTTCTCGTACACCTCACGTTGCACATCTTCCCCATATCGGCATATCTCAGAAGCCACACTAATGGTGATAACGTCTGCATCCAGCAATTCGGCAAGTTCGGGAATGAGGGTGGAGAAATTCAATCGGGTACGGATATAGTTCTCGCTTTTGCCAAATAAGACAGACAAGGTTTCTACCGTATGCCTCCCACTATCAATGAGTTGCTTATAAGCATTGGCTTCTTCCGTAGGAGTAACGTCTTTACGCTGCAAGTTCTCTGTGACCGCCATTTCCTGTGCTTCTTCGTCCGAAAGTTCGGATATGATAGCCGGAACTTCTTCCAAACCAGCAATAACGGAAGCACGGTATCTGCGTTCGCCAAAGACAATCTCGTAACGGTCTGTGTCTGCAATAGGGCGCACGGTGATAGGTTGCAATACGCCTTGTTGCTTGATGCTTTCCGCAAGTTCGTCCAGACCTGTTTCATCGAAACGCTTGCGAGGATTGTAGTTACTCGGCTGAATGTTTGCCACTGACACTAACGTGATGTTTCTTTCTGCTGCTGATTGATTAGCTGTTGTCATAATCTTTGTAATTTTAAAAGTTTGATATTATGTGAATATTTGTTTTTTCCCTTTCATCGGTTTCTTTTTGTCGAAACCGTTTTGGAGTTTTACAATGCCACACACAGCTATCGGTATAGCTTCATGCGACGGCTTTTCTTGCCAATTACGCTCCGAAGGAGGAAGAATTTGCAAGAAATTTATTTCAAGCTGGCGGCATCAAGTGCGATAGCAGACTTTTGCATTAGGAAAACCCAACCGGTGCCGACTTAAAAAGTGACAGGAAGAAGGGTCAGGGAAAGAATGAGTAGAAAAGGACTATAAAGTCTCTCTATATAATAGGTATGTGGAGAATGGTATAAAAGGAGGGATAGAACCTATAAAGGTCTCCGGCTTGGGTGGGTAGAATAATCAGGGTTTGCCGGACAAACAAAAAGCGGCTTTTTCCCGAACTCCATGCAGAGACAACTCGACGATTGTCGAAGTCCCTGCATGGAGTACCGGAATGTGCCGCCGTTTGTCCTGCCTCTCCCCGTGTCTGAGCGAAGTGAAAACTCAGGGAGAGGACAAGCCTTATCCTATGAAAAATCCGGGTGGGAAAGCCGGTGGAAGCTATGCTTATTATAAAAGGTATGGTCGCAATGAGGTATTACTCATTGAGTTGTTATAAAAGGGAACGATGGCTTGTAATGTGCCACCGCATCACAGAAGAAATTCCCTTTGCCTTGTCTCACGACAAAACAAAGGGAATGGTTAAAATATACTGTATAAATTAAGCTGCGATTACTGTCACGGCAGGTTGTTGCTCCAACTCTTTCAAGGAGTTATCAATCTTCCGCTGCAACTCCTTGCACTCCTGTTTCAGTGCATCCAGTTCGGCGGTCTTGCCCCACTTGCGGCTGAAAATCTGCTGCAAGGTCGGGAGTTCATTTGCCAGTTGGTCAATCTTTTCCTGTTGGCGCCTTATCAGTTCCGGCAACTTGTCAAGGGTGGCTTGCGGATAGACTGCGGAATCGGCAAAGCCCAATGGCAATGCACCGGACAAACCGCATTTGTATTTCAACCCGCTTTTACCTTCCACCAAGAATATGTTGCGTTCAAAAGCACCGGTATAGTGGTATTCGCTGCGGACGGACAGGTTCAGCCCGATGTAGCTGCCAATGGTGCCGATGGCTTCGCTCCTGTAAGTCTTGGCTATCTTATGCAACTCACGTCCGGTTTCTTCCGCTATGGCTTGTTGCAGGTTCAGAAGCAAGGTTTTCCGTTCGCCTTTGTATTCTTTATAATATGCCCAATCCTCGGACATCCGTTGTTTGGTTAGCATGGTTTCCTCTATATCCTGCTCAGTTTTGGCAATCTTGCGCTCGGCACGGTATCTTTCCTTGTTGAAAATGGCCTGCTCTTTCTCCAACTGCATAATCCGGTTGTCAAGCTTTGCCTTGTTCAACAAATCCATATTGCCGGAAAGGACTGCAACGAACTCGGCGAAGTTCATGCCTGTGTTCTCGTCCATGCTGTCCTCGTCAATCCTGCGCACGGCTATCGTGCCGTTGTTTATCTGATTGATAAACAGTTGCTTGTTCCGTAACAGGTTGAATTTGTAGGCATCCAGCGTTTTCTCCGTGCCGTAAATGATAATATCCACGACATTGCCACCCCAGAACTTCACGGTATTGCCTTTGCGGACGGCACGCCCGTTGCGCTGCTCCAAATCTGCCGGGCGCCAGGGTACCTCCAAATGATGCACCGCCACGGCTCGCTGCTGCGCATTGACACCTGTACCCAACATGGAAGTAGAGCCGAACAATACCCGGACAGTGCCGTTGTTCATGTCGGTAAACAGTTTCTTACGTTCCTGTTCGGTCTTGGCAGTCTGTATAAACCGTATCTCATTTGCCGGAATACCCATTGTCACCAACTTGTCTTTGATGTCCTGATAGATGTTCCACTCATTAGACTTGTACGTGCTTAAGTCACTGAACACGAACTGCGTACCTTTGTTGGATTTGGAACGTACATAATAGTCGTAGATAGTGGCCGCACACCGGGAAGCCTTGTTGCCCGGATCGTCAGCGAACTTATCACCCAACAGGCGCATATCCAAAGCCATTTTCCGTGCCACATTGGTAGCCACCAGCATTTTAGCCATATCCAGATTGTCGGGCTGCGGAATGTCAAGCCCCAAATCATCCCAATTACCGCTACCGGCGAACGACACCAGACGTCCAATCATTTCCTCTTGGGCAATGGTAGGCTTGTCGGAGAGAAAACGTACATTCTTCTGCGGCACGTCAAGGTTTATCATTTCAGCCGTGCGATAATCGGTTATCTCACGCAGGAAGGTCGCCAGTTCAGGAATCTTGATATACGTGCGGAAACGCTCTTTGCGCTTGATTGAGCCGGTGATGTTCAACTCATAGTCGGTTGTCTTTTTCGTGAAAATAGCCGCCCAAGCGTCAAAGCAACTTATACATTGGCGTGACAACTCTTTCGGCCGCAAGTATTTGAACAACACATACAATTCGGTCAGCGCATTTACCACCACCGTGCCGGAAAGGAACGTGGCACCCAAATCCCTGCCCGTCCGTTGCTGTATGTCACGAATGGCGACAAGCAGGTTCATGGCACGTTGCGAGCCTTGTGTATTACCAATCCCGGCAACCCTTGTGTGGCGTGTCTGGAACATCAGATTTTTAAAATAGTGGCTCTCATCGACAAAGATGTGGTCGATGCCCATAGCATGAAAATCAACGCAATCATCCTTTTTCTCGCCAAGTTTCTCTTTTAAGGCTTCCAAGTTGGCGTTGAGGTTCTTCTGCCGTTTCTCCAAACCTTTCTGTAACCTTTTGTTGTTATCAGCCATACCGCTGTCCTCCAACACTTTCAAAGAGCGTTCCACGTCTTGAAGTTCCTGCTCGCATATCTCCAGCATGGTCTGTTCGGATTGCGGTATCTTGGAAAACTGGTCGTGCGTGAGAATGATGCAATCCCAGTTGTTATTCTTGATTTTAGAGAACAATTCCTGTCGGTTGGCAGGTGTGAAGTCCTCTTTTCCCGGATAAAGAAGTTTTGCGGTCGGATATGCCTTGCGGAAACAGTCCGCAATCTCGTGTACGTTGGCTTTCAAGCCGATAATGAGCGGCTTCTGTGTCATGCCCAAACGCTTCATTTCATAAGCCGCCACACACATTACCATTGTCTTGCCTGCACCGACTGCGTGCCAGCATACGCCACCGCCATTCTGCTTAATCATCCAGATTGCATCCTTTTGTGAGGGATAGAGGTCATCGTATGGGAACTGCTCAAAAGAGAGGTTGGGGAATGTCTGTACCGAACCGTCATAATGAGGACGGACGTAGCAATTAAAGCGTTCGTTATACAGGCGTACCAATTCATCACGCACGGCGATAGGTTGGCAATCCAACCATTCGTTGAACTTGCGGCGTATCTCCTGTATCTTCGTGGATGCCGCTTGTATGGCTTCTTCATCGGGTACACGGATACTTTCACCGTTGCGCATTATCTCTTTGGTGATTTCCGGAACCGTATCGTGCAGGGCGTGGACGAACAGGGCTTCCCCGTTATAGCTTCCAATCGAATAGACATTATAGGCAATGGGGGAATGGCCTTGCAAAGAGACAATATAGGTGTCATTCACATCAAAATACATCACTGTTGTGTTTACCCCGAACAGGTCTTTGGCAAAGGAAGCGTAAATACTTGCCGGAATCCAACGCTCACCCATATTGAAGTCAAGTTCTTCATACGGAATAAGTTCGGGGGTCGCATCTTCCAAAGCCTCGACAGATGTAGCCGCCCATTTTTGAGCGTTGCCTGTCAGGTCAGCAAGAACGGTACATATCTCCTTACATTTCTCCACGACATTACCTGCAAGGAATTTGCCTTTGTTCTCCCAACAATCCGTCAAAGGATTGTAGAATATCTCACCGGCAAGGGCTTCTGTCAGTTCTGTTTCGGTCTGTCCGGTTGTCTGTACAAGATAGTCCATATTGACCGAACCGTAATAGTTAAGGCTGCTTGCCAATGCTTCTACCAGTGTCAGTTGAATGGAAGTATCTATTTTCTTGAATGCAACAGGCTCGTGCATGATGTCGGCTTTACAGATGTCCTTTCCGAGTTGCATTTCAATCGTGAATACTTCCATGCCCAGACTATCCCAAGAGAAAAACTCCTTGTTGTCGTTGTGGTGGAAAAAGCCCCACTTGCGCACATAAGTATCATAGTGTTTGTTGAGTTGTTCCCTTAGCTTCGGATATTCGGCCAGTTCCTCGCTTTCTTTAGTTGTCAGTTCAAAGTAGGCTTCACGGATAGGAAAATAATCGTTGGCACGCTCTATGTTTATCCGGGAGACTTTTAAAGGTACGAATGTAACGGTCATGTCGGAAAAACAGTTTGCCTGTTTGTAGCGGAGTGTGCCAAGTTGGTTTTCAAAGAGTACCAACGTGCCGTTTTTCATCCACTTGTGCAACGTGCCTGTGTACGTGCGTTTTTCCCTGTTGGGTTGTGCCGCCTTGTTGGTATTAAAGCAATCAAAAAGAGACATTTGTATGCCGCCAATGCCTTTGTTCGGTGTGGCAAACAGGTTCTTTCTGAAAAAACGCTCAAAGTCGGCTTTCAGCATGGAGGAAAGGGTTTGTTGCAAATCGGCTTCCTCTCCCTGCCAGCGGTATTTGCGCACATATTCCCCATATTGGTTGGTTTGTATGCGACTTTCTGTAAACAAGGCGGTTTTTGGTAAAGTAAACAATTTGTTGGTATGTCCGGTATATTGGTCACTGCCCGGTACGATTTCTCGGGTTGTTTCTATGAACAGCTTTTCACGGTCTGTAAGCGTTACCTTACGGCCGCTCTTTTGGAATATCAACAGGTCGCTGCCTACTTCAATGCCGCTTGTCTGCATGAACAGGCTATCAGGCAAACGTAATGCCGTAATCAGATTGCAACGGTGTACAAGATAGTCACGCACGAATTGGTTGCCTTGTGTGTCAGCGATACCTCTTGATGTGACGAAAGCCAATATGCCGCCCTCGTTCAGTTTCTCAACGGCTTTCACGAAGAAATAGTTATGGATGGTCTTGGAAGCCTGTGCATAGATGCCGCCTTTTTTGCTAAAAGTATTGTCGAACACACGGAAGTCGCCAAACGGCATGTTGGAAGCGATTACGTCAAAGCGGTTGTGTTCCGTCTCTTGGCTGTCAATCGTTTCAAATCCTTCGATGAATACCTGTGTGTCGGGATGCAGGGCGGACAATACAAGTCCGGTAAGCAGGTCTTTCTCAAAAGCCGTCCGATGTGTAGCCATATCTCCGACTGGTAGGAAACCGCCGATACCGGCGGACGGTTCTAAGAATGTGCCCATTTTAAGGTCGTTTGCCGTGAAAGTGTCTTTGATTTGCTTGGCTACGGCTTGAATAAGGAATGTCGGGGTATAAAAAGCTGTCAATACGGACGATTTCAGACTTTGCAGGAGTTGCCTGTAAAGTGTTTCATTCCCTTTTGCCGCTTTTGACAGGACGGAGAGCAAGCGTTTAACGGCTTCCTGCATGGTGTCGGGTATGGGGGTGTCCGTTCCGATACTCAATACTTCCTTGATACCTCCGCAGCCTGTAAACTTGGATAATGTCTCACGCTCTGCGGTGGTCGCATTTCTGCGTTCCTCGTGAATGACAAGGGCTGTGCTTATCGCTTCGATGTTGCCCTCTAACGCTTTTAACTTGTTGTAACTCATACGTGTATATTTAACCTTTGATTTAATTCTTCCCTTTCTTCAGACTGTTTGTTGCAACCTGCTGGGAATTATTTTTCTGCCCCGAAAAGGTGTCGGGGGCAATACGGCAAATCTGACGAGGGAAATACACTCGAACTTATGAGAGGAAGATTTCGTGAAGGCATCCACGGTACAGCCGGATTTGCCAGGTCTTGACACCGGACGTTACCTTTGCGGAAAAATAGATCCGGGCCGGGTGTAACTGCACTCAAGAAGGCAATCTTGATTGTTATGTTATTAGAGGGAGAGGGAAAGTTTATAAAAGGAGGCACTTCGGGTAAAAGTGGAAGGGAAGCCACTCTTGGAGCGGAAAGTAAAAAAGGGAATGGGTTATGAAAGTGCTGACTAAAAGAAAAAGGCTCTGTGCAGTCATACACAGAACCATTTCATTGATTAAAACAGATTGACAACCGGCATACCTCGCTGCTTGCTGCTTGGCTCTCTTGAAGGTGTAGTATGTGCCACCTTTGGGAACTCCGTCAAAGTAGGCTATCAAGCGGCCGGAGCATGACAGCATATAATCATTTCTCCGGAGGAAACAGCCGTCGGCATAGTTTTCTTTCAGTATTACAACTTTGTCCGCTTTGGCAAGAATGTTGTGATAGCGTTGCTTGTTGTAAGGCGTGAACTTCTCGCATTGCCTACGATAAGGCATGGCGGCAACCAATGTAATGTCGGAATACACTTCTTTCATAGATAAGACCGTTTCTGCGGCAAAAGTCGAAGCCCATTGCCATGCCGCAATAAAATATGCGGATGCCTCGATTGTAGTGTTCCGAGACACTTGCTTCTAATGCTTTCCGAAGCGAAGGCACTTTATCGTAGGGGATGAAGCGATGCCCGGTAAATGCAGCTGATATTGCTTGATTATGCAAATTGGTTTGTTTCATTGTACACTCAATAGGTAGTTTTAATACTCTTTGATTGATTCTATATATTTTCTTGTTCTCTTGCCAGTTCTTCTGCCGCAGCATACGGGTCTTTTTTATCTGTAATATCTTTCACATGAACAACGAAATTGTCTATTTCTCATATACAATTTTCATCGGTATATACTTGGCAATAATAGCCACCTGCATTTTCCTCACAATCAGGATAAAATGTTACATATACTTGTGTCCCTTTTGATGTTCTTGCTGTTACCATTTATTTTAATTATTGACTGGTTATAAAGCCAGAATTATGCCGCTTGCTATCAATATACCTCCTTTATAAAGTTCAATCGTGCCTGGCACAAATCCCATTTTTCCAAAAGCAATGTTACGGATATAGGCTTTGTATTCATCCGCTTTAAAGTTTTGTCCGGTCAGATTATTGAATATCATAGAGATAGATATGTTGTCGTCAGACCAAAGAATCATTTTTTGACCTTGCCTTATTTCCTCGATGCAACTTTCCTTTGGAGGATTTCTATTCGATATTACCTTCATCATCTTCATTCTTTGGGTTGTACCTACAAAAATCTACTATCAATAACCGTTCATCCATGTATTTGGAAGGGTCTGAGGCAAGGCGTTGCTTCAGCCAAAAATGTTGTCTGCCGTATCCATAAGCAAAGAACTTGTCAAAATCCGTGGTTTCAGACAATTTTGTAACAACAGCTTGAAAACCAGCTTTGTCTGTTGCAAATACAGCATGGTTTACCAGTTCAACCAATAAGTTGGGAATTTGTGCGTCCCATACGTTAATAAGATTTTCAAATGTCACATTCATAGCGTCTCAATTAGATATTATAAAAAACGATACAATCTTCCACTTCGGTTGCCTTGCCGAATAGTGGGTCTTTGGTATAATAAGGTGGCATACCGCCTTGCACGCTGTCTGCAATGGGGCATACCAGTTCGATACACCGATTACGCAATAGGTTGTCAATCATTTTAATCTCTTTGTCTTTCAGTCCTGTGGCGTCTCCGTTAGCCATGTAAGGCAATGCCCATGTGGGTACTCTTTCGATACTTCGTTCCATATAGCTTTTTTTAAGTTAATACTATTATTTTCTCAATGCCTGACTTGTTTTCCCTACGTTCCTTTTCAGTTCCGCAGGTCGGCGTATCAGACTTTTTAAGGCATTCCCTGAATGAAGCCGTTTGCGGAATAAGGCAAGTCCGGATATGAAAATCGACCATGCAATAGTCTATTTTTATCATCCGAACAACGTGGGGCTTGCTATTTCCGGGCTTCATTCTAATTTCGCCGGACAAAAAGTGATGTGTCGGCTTGCGGGCCAAAAGAGCAATATGCTTCTTTATAGTGGTACAATGGGAATCAATATAATAGGGAGGATTGGCTTAAAAAAGGGAGTGTGCGAAATGTATCTGTTGAACATAAAAAAACGGCCGAAGCCGTTTTTGAAAGGAGAAACTGTTGTTAAGCAGCTTTCTTGGCTTTCTTCTTTTTTGAAGCGGCAGGAGCTTTTTCTTCTTCTTTCTCCACCGGCTCATAGAAGTCGGTGACTGCCATGATAATACGGTTATGTTTGACACCTTGCTGGTCAGTCCATTCGTCGGGTTTGAAAAATCCCTTGACTGTAATGTTTTTGCCTTTCTTCAGCAACTCAAAAGAAGTGCTGTCATTTTTACGCCAGGCTTCCACGTAAATGAAAGATGACACATATTCTTCTCCGTTTTGCTCCTTGCGGCTTACTGCCAGTGGGAAGCGTGCTACGCTTGCTGTTGTAAACTGACGGATTTCTGCATCCTTACCAACGAAACCTGTTACTGCGAATGAATTTTCTACTACTTTCTTCATAATTCTATTTTTTAGAAGTTAAACAATTAATTTTTATGATGCTATCGGATATTGCAGGTATAGGGCGGCACCAAGGATAGCACGCAAATACGCTATATTTTTCACGCAGTAGAAAAATGTCGGAAGATTTTCGTGTATGTCATTGGTCAGAACGGAGTGACCCGTAGATGCTTCGGCATCGCTGCATTATATCTTTGCATCTGAAAAATATTGTGACTTCGCCATCAAAAAGAGATTGACGAAGGGAGGGCGAAGAAAATAGCAGTAATAGTCGGAAAGGAAGCTGAAGTATGCTAATAACCGCACGTGGCTCTATCCATGAGGTAAAGGAGCAAATCAGAATGGAAACTTCATTATGAAATGAGGGAACCGTGAAAATCAGCAATCACATAGGCATTGTTGATATAAAGCAATACTCATTGGGATATAGATAACGTAAGGCTGACTATAAAAAGTGGAGAAACGATATTGCCGGCAGTTTCAGTAGCTTATCAGTTGATAGAAGAAGGAAAAGGCTGTTAAACAAAGAAGAAGTTATCAGAAGGTTACTTTTCCTGTCAAAAAAGACTTTGGCTGTCTATTGGAAAAAGGATTGCGGTGAAACCTTTTATAACAGGAATGTATGTAAACAGATGATATATAAGAAGAAAAACAAATGGAATAAGTTAAAAAAGGTGGATTGGAATACGCTGTTTCTGCGTATCTTTGCAAATGGAAGCGTAACATTATAAGAACGAACTATGACCTTCCAAAAGAAAAGGCATAACGTGCCTATAAAGCGTATCAATAACAAAGAAGATAGAGAATGGAAAAACTGATTATATGGATTGTCCTATTGGTGTTCTTTTACCTGATGAGCAGGATAAGCACATGGAAAAAGAGAGCGGCTACGGCCTTTCTGGTGGTGGGGCAACGTGCGATAACAAAGGAGGAACGCAAATGGGGGTATCGTAATGCGCTGCGTGCAGGGGAACAGAAAGCGGAAAGATTCTATGTATATTCAGCTTTGGAAGATTTCATGGATGAGAAACCGATGATGCCTTTCAAGATAAAACTTTCCAACGGCAAGAAGATTCCGGCAATATTCATTGACTATTACATACCCAAAAGGGATTGGAATTTTATCACTGAGGAACAACGGAAGTTTGTACAAATGGTGTATGACTTTAAAGACGGACGTGTGTCTTGCAGCCGTTTATTCAAAGAAGCATTGGCAAAGCTGGATTTGCCGGATAGTGTTACTGTTGTATTCATGCCATGCAGCAATCAAAGCAAATACCTTACCCGATTCAGCCGGTTGAGCAATGCTTTGTCGTATGAAGAAAAGTTGCATCCGATGCTGTACAGTCTTACTTATCTGGAGGCTCGTGAAAGCAAACACAACATAAAAGACAGGGATAAGGTAAATGCGGATTCCAATGTCATTATCAATGCAGACATCGTAGGCAAGAAAGTCGTGATTATCGACGATGTGATTACAACAGGAAGCAGCATCAAGGAACACGCAGAGGAACTTGGCAAATATGGGGTGGAAGTTGTCGGGATTGTCTGTTTGGCTAAAACCGTGAAATATCCGGAGAAAGTAGAGATTTGGATTGAATCTCATTTCAAATAGGAAAATGTAAAGGAGTACAGGTTTAGTCCGGTTCTTGTAGTATATATACAAGATTTCATTAAACCTGTTTTTCTAAAGCTGGAGAATCTTGCTTTCCAAAAAAGGAAATCTTAAAAGTAAAATGTGACAGGTTTAGTTTAGTCCTTGTAGTATATATACAAGATCCAATTAAACCTATTATTATAAACTCATCCGGCTGATTACTTGATTATGCACTGAGTGGAAAATACAGTTGGTGATTTTTCTTTTGGGAGGCAAAAAATATCAAATATAGGGAGTGATTTGAGGTTGGAACTTACTTCTTACGATTTTGTGTTGATTGGCTGAATTTTGAATAATTATGTTACTATCTTGTTAATCTAATAAATCTATTGTTTTGTATATTATTGTAATTCAGATATTTATAGTGCTATTTTTATGATATTCCCATTTATGACTGAGACATATGAAAAGAAATTCTACGGCAGTGAGCCTATCTTTATTTACGATAAAAATAATTCAGAGAACAGACCTGTTCGTGGTGTACACAATAATGTATTGCGCAGATGGAATGCTTTTCCTGCTTTACTTAGAGATACTTTTATACAGGAGTTTAGCTCTGTTTGTTTGCATGATCAAAACAAAAGGAAACTCGAAAGACAGTGGCAAAATATTATCCAGCAACTTCGTGATATGCTTGTAGTATGTCCTAGATGTAAAGAAGAAACCTTCGTAGAGAACCCTAACGCTGCTCAATGCATGTGTTGCGGTAAGCCATTTACAATATCAGGAATTATGAAGATAAACGACCGTAAAATACTCCTAACTCCTGAAAAAAAAGTATATATTGATATGGACAACAAGCCTGATATTCAAGTAATATCAATACCAGGAGACCGTTATCCAGTCCAATTGAAAAATATCACTACAAATAATTGGGTTGTAGAAACTCCTTCAGGCAAAATAAAACCAATTGAGCCCAATAAAGCTATGCCTGTAAAAGTAGGGTTAAAGGTTAGCCTCACAGGTGCTATCAAGGGTGAAATCATATAATAATTTAATGTTTAACATATAAATATTTTTTAAGTTATGGGACTTTTAGACAACGAAAGCATTCCAAGAAGAAAGATGATTCTATTTTTTGTAATCGACACTTCTGGTAGTATGATTGGTAAAAAGATTGGAAGTGTAAATGATGCCATCGAAAATGTATTGCCAATGATTGGTGAAATTTCTGATGAAAATCCTGATGCAGAAATTAATGTTGCAGCACTTGAGTTCTCAACAGGTACCCGCTGGCTTTATGATGAACCTAAAGAGGCAAAGGATTTTATTTGGCAAAAAGTAGAAGCGAACGGCCTAACATCTCTTGGTGAGGCTTGTGAAGAATTGAACAAAAAGCTATCTCGTTCTGGAGGCTTTATGCCGACATCAAGCGGAAGCGGATATTTCTCCCCAGCTATCATTCTTCTTTCAGATGGTGGACCGACAGATAACTTTGAAGGTGGATTGAAAACGCTTCAGGGTAATAGTTGGTTTAAGCATGCTATCAAGATTGCTATTGCCATAGGTGACGATGCTGACAAAGAAGTTTTAAAACAATTTACAGGCTCTTCTGAAGCAGTCATCACCGTTCATAATATTGAAGCGCTCAAAAAGATGATTCGAATTATTGCTGTTACATCTTCTCAGATAGGAAGTCAAAGTTCATCAGCTATAGATTCGACAAAACAGCAGCAGGTAATTGACAAGGTTAATGAGGCAGCAGCAGATGTAGCTGGTGCTGAGACTGCAGCGTCACCTGCCCCTGCTGGTACTGATAGTTATGACGAATGGGACTAATAAATTCTATGTTATATTGATGGACAGTATATATTCATTCTGCGAAGGAGAGAGTCATAGACTCTGCAATAAACCTTGTCAGGACTATGCGTATGCAGATAGTTCAGAGGGCCTTTCCATGGCTATTGTTTCAGATGGCCATGGAGGGGAACGCTATTTTAGAAGCGATATAGGTTCCAAGTTCATCGTCAATATAGCAAAAGAAGCTATCCGCTCTTTTGTTGAGACAGTAACTAAAGAAAGACAATCTGTATTTCATGGCGAACCATTTACGCAATATACAAAAGAGTCAGCCACAGACAGCCAGATAAACTCTATTTCCCACAAGATGCTTACCTGGTTATTTTCATCAATTATAAGCCAGTGGAACGTTGCTGTAGCAAAACATGCACGAGAGAATGATTTGACAGAATGGGAACTTTCCAATGTTGACCAAAAATATAAAGATGAGTTTCTCGATATGCGCAATAACCCAGAAGCTACATTCGAGAAAACATACGGATGTACACTCATGGCATACGTGCAAACTCAGACTTTTTGGTTTGCATTTCATATAGGTGATGGGAAACTTGTACGCATGAGCATAGTTAACAACAAGATTGAATTTGATCAACCTGTTCCTTGGGACAACAGATGTTTTTTAAACAAAACGACATCAATATGTGATTCTAATGCACTTGAAGAGTTCAGATATTGTTATCAAGGAGCTGATTCATTTCCAATCGCTGTATTTCTTGGATCCGACGGATTAGATGACTCTTATGGTGATGGTAATCAACTATATAACTTCTATGCAAATCTTTATAAACAGATTGCTAAATCTGGTAGAAAAGAAGCTCAAAACGTTTTAAAACGCGCATTACCTAAAATCAGTAAGATAGCCAGTAAAGATGACATGTCTGTGGCTTGTGTATATGATGACTTAAATATTAATGAAAACTTTTATTTAGTTACCGCCTATCAACGGGAAATATTGGCAGATAAAATGACTCTTCTATTAGATGAAAATCAAAAACTTGACGAAAAAATTAACAGTTTTGGATTAGAAGAGACTCTGAATAATAAAGAGAGGATAGATTTACAGTATGCTAAGAATGACTGCGACAAAGTTGACAAGAAAATAAAAAGGGTTAAGGCAAAACTTAAAGAACTCGAAAATGAAGAGTATGCATTCAATAACAAAAACCATCCTCCAAAACAATCTACAAAAACAAGAGTTAAGAATAGCAGGACATTAGCAAAATTAAAAAAAATAAAAAAATAGGCTATGGGAACTTGTAAATATTGCGGTAATGATGCCGGTTGGTTTTCTCATTCACATAAGGAATGTAAGGAGAAACATGAACAGGGTGTGAATGATTTTTGCACCATTGTAAGCTCATACTTTACATTGCGTACAACGGCCGGAAATGTTCAACAATCAAGACTACGTCTTAAGAAAGACGCATATCTTTCTGATGATGACATATGCAATGTAGCAGATGCAGAAATCAGACGCTATACTGCAAGTCTCCATCGTCCTTATTCTCCATCATCGGTAAAACTACTAGATGAGTTTTTAATTGCTATTGGGGTAAGTTATAGTCAGGTCAATAAGAATGGAGCTGTTGATGAATTTACCAAGAAAATAATGCGAGGTTTTATGGTAGAATATTTTACTGATAAACTAACACTACCTGTAGCACATCAGCGTTGTGAAAAAATGCTTAGTAAATTTCCTATGGTACAGTCAAACATAGAAGATGCCTATCTATATGTTCTTAATAAAGCAGCTATTAATTTTATGAAAAATGGCTCGCTTTCTAATGCTGAACAACAAAAGATAGATGATTATATCAATTACCTCCACCTGCCAGTCAATAATCTTCCTATTCAGTATCAAAACAGTGAGATTAGCAAACTTGGCCAGATGAGCATACTTAGTAAACTTCAAAATGGTATTCTTCCTTCTAGTAATACACCTGCTCCTATCATGTTAGGAAGAGGTGAAACTATTATCTGGACATATAATGGTGTTACTATGTATCAAGAAAAGACTGTAAAAGAATATGGAGGAAGAAGAAGCGGTTGGTCAATTCGTGTAATGAAAGGTTTAACATATCATATTGGTGGTACCAAAATAAGACCAATAGAGCACAGTTATATGGATAATAAGGGAACAGGTACACTCTATATAACCAATAAACATATTATTTTCCAAAGTCCAACTTCAGCTCAGAAGGTTCCTTATTCAAAGATGATAGGTGTCACTCCTTATAGTGATGGTATTGAAATACACCGTGATGGTGCCAATGCAAAACGTCTTACCTTTCAAGGTTTCGATAGTTGGTTTTTAATGAATGTCATTTCACAAATAGCAAATATATAAAAAATATGGCCTGGGATAAAGTTAATATAAAAAGAGATAACGGAGAAATTGTTGAAGCACAAGCTCCTATTATCGTGTCAGCAAGCAGAAGTACTGATATACCAGCATTCTATGCGGATTGGTTCTTCAAGCGTTTGGAGATAGGATATTCTGCATGGACGAATCCTTTTAACGGTGTACCATTATATGTTAGTTATGAGAAAACCAGGTTTATTGTATTTTGGTCTAAAAATCCACGTCCTTTAATTCCATATCTTCAATTTCTGAAGGATAAACATATTGGTTGCTATATTCAGTTTACTTTGAACGATTATGAAAGAGAGGGACTTGAAAAAGGAGTGCCTGAATTAAGCGAGAGAATCAATACATTCAGAGAACTTGTAAACATTCTAGGAAAGGGTCACGTTATTTGGCGGTTTGACCCACTTATCCTGACTGACTCTATCAGAGTCACTGACCTACTTCATAAAATAGAATACATTGGGGATCAACTTAAAGGTTATACAGAAAAGCTTGTATTCAGTTTTGCTGACATCGCTGAATATAAAAAAGTAAAAAGGAATCTGGAGACAAACAATATTCATTACGAGGAGTTTAACGAGTCAACAATGTATGAAATTGCATCAGGACTTGCTGAACTAAACAAAAAATGGGGATATGAGCTTGCTACATGTAGTGAAAAAATACCATTAGAACAATTTGGTATTCAGCACAATCGTTGCATTGATGATACTCTGATTGCCAAAATAGCATATAATGATTCCGCACTCATGAAGTTTCTTGGTTATGAGGTTGTTTCACACTTTGGAAAAGAATTCGGAGCTATTATTCCAGATGGAGCTCTTGAAATCACAGATACAATGTATCTATGTAAGAAGAAAGATAATAAAGACAAAGGACAGCGGCAATTTTGCGGTTGCATTGTCAGTAAAGATATTGGACAATACAATACTTGTCCACATTTATGCGAATATTGTTATGCTAATTCCAGTAAGGCTACCGCTGTAAGGAACTGGAACAAACATAAGTTAGACCCATTTAATGAAAACATCTTAGGAAAAGGAATAGAATGAATTACATTGATACCATAAAGTCAATAACTCCACTGTCTTTAGATGATATAATAAAGACAGCCAAACAACACGTACCTGCTCAATATCGACAAACTCCATGGAATTATCCCGGACTTGCTCATGGAACTGCTATTCTTCAGGATGAAGAGCAGTTATGCTGTTATCTTGCTTCTTATGGTGAAATGCACCAAGGTAAACTTGCTTGTGCTTTCACAAAGTTTCCATATCTCAATATGGACAAAAATATTGAAATAATAGATTGGGGATGTGGACAAGGTTTGGCAAGTATTTACTTTATTGACAATTTAAGACAGTACAATCTCTTAGAAAAGCTCCAAAAGGTAACTTTGATTGAACCATCATATGCTGCACTTTCCCGTGCCGAATTACACCTACGGCAGGCTGTAGGAGATTCTGTTTACATTGAAACCCTAAACTACTATCTGCCATCAACTGTCGAATCACTTAAAGCCAATGCAATTGGAGGCATACATATTGAAGAGCCTATTTGTATACATCTCTTTTCCAATATTCTTGATATTCCGCAGATTGACTTAAAAGAGCTTGCATATCTTGTGAGTTCATCAGGCTATCGTCACTATTTTGTATGTGTTGGTCCGGTAAACTTTGGAAATGAAAGACTTTCTGCCTTCCCACGATATTTCAATATCCCAAATGATGCTTACTTCATTGATTTTAAATCAGGTCAGTATAAGCAACTTTCTAATGGTAAATGGTATGGATGTATTGCAAAAGGATTCCAAGTTATTCGTGAAGAAGGCAAACCATTTCTTGTTTCCCTTTCGTTTTATCCACCAAAACAATTCCATTGTGCTTTCAGACTTGATACCATTGAGGATATTGACAGGAATAATTCGGATGCACAGAAATATTGGAATGAGTATTCAGCTTTTGAAGTTCTAGCACCCTTTGATATTGGAGCAAATATATATGAAGACATAGATCCCGTTTTAGCGGTTCTAAGTAATATAATTTCACGAGGATTACCAACTAAGTGTTCACCTTTCATTGAGAAGAAGCTTAATAATGCTTTAGATTTTTCAGAGGAAACAGAAAATATGGTACAATAAGATACGTTAAAAAAGCTGGCACTAAGCTTGCCAACGAACAATTACTACGTGAAATCCCAATTGCAGTTGCCAGAATTGAAAAGGTTATAATAGAGGCAGTCCTTACTGGCCGCATATCACTAGATAAAGAAACATGGGATGTTATTGTTAAGGAAAATGACGTTCCATGTTCTGCCATTGCTTTTGCTGATTTAGCAGAAATGTATAATCATCTTACAGCTCTTTCATCGGACTTTACAGACAGGACATTTCCGAAGATAAATTTATATGTTATCTCAGAGTCATACACATCTTCACCGCTCCATCTTGGAAGTACTGTCTATTCATATAATAAGCAGGCTAATAGAGAAAAAACCTATGATATGGTTATCGATATTGCCATACATGAGAAAGTTGATGCTGTAAATGTTCAATTTTCGGAATTCAAGGCTAATAATGATTGCTATTTCAACGTACGTTCGTCAAATACAATCTATACCTCTCGTGAAATTTACACCACAGACCGAATTCTTTACCAACCTGTAACGACCATTAATGTAAATGGTGGGCATACAGTAATAAAAGAGACTGCCGAGCATTTGGAATATTTCTTGCAACTAATGTTCCGAAAAAGGGAATTTAGACCGGGGCAGTTACCTATTCTCAATAAAGCTCTCCAGATAAAAGGGGTAATAGGACTCTTACCTACAGGTGGAGGAAAATCACTTACATACCAACTTGCAGCAATGTTACAACCAGGAGTTACTGTTGTTATCGATCCATTGAAATCGTTAATGCAAGACCAATATGATGGCTTGCTAGGTACTGGAATTGATTGCTGTACATATATTAATAACGAACTCTCTACAGAAGAACGGGCTTCTCATGAACTTATGATGGAATCTTCTCAGGTGATATTTACATTTATGTCACCAGAAAGATTATGCATATTTGAATTTAGAGAAAGACTAAAGAACATGGAAGACCTTCACGTTTATTTCTCCTACGGTGTTATAGATGAAGTCCACTGCGTTTCAGAGTGGGGACAGGATTTCCGTTTTTCGTACCTTCATCTTGGACGCAATCTTTACAATTATGTAAAAGCAAAAAATGGAACAATCTCTTTGTTCGGTTTAACAGCAACCGCCTCTTTTGATGTCCTTTCTGACGTAGAGCGTGAACTTTCGGGAAATAATTCATTTACATTAGATCCTGATACAATTGTTCGTTATGAGAATAGTAACCGCCTTGAACTGCAATATAAAGTTGAAAAGATTGAGGTTGAGTATAAAAAAGATCAGTTCTATGATAAAGAAGGACGATTGAGTAATTATCCAAGTGCAGTCAATATTGGAGATGTCTGGAGTACAAATGAGCAAAAAGCAAAATTCTTGTCAACATACATATATCGTATTCCTGATTATATTCGTCAACTTCAAACTAAAGACTCAATTGACAGAATCTTAGAAAGATTTCACGAGAGAGAGGACCTTGAAGAAGTTGATGGTCAGCATTTACTCGTTGATATGCCAGACGATTTCTACTCACAAAAAAGTGATTACGAGCAAGCAGGCATTATCTTCTGTCCTCATGTAAATAGCAGTGGGATAAGTGTTTCTGTCAATTCAAAAAATCTCTCTGAAATATGTGAAGTAGGAACATTCTCTGGTTCTGCACAAGATGGTGTAACACAAGGGAATGATTCAATGGAGAATATGAAAAGATTCAGAGAAAATAAGCTGCCAATAATGGTTGCCACGAAAGCTTTTGGCATGGGGATCGATAAGCCAAATGTAAGATTTACTGTGAACATGAATTACTCCAGTTCTTTAGAAAGCTATGTTCAAGAAGCTGGCCGTGCTGGTCGTGATCGGAAAATGGCTCTTTCTGTCATACTTTTATCTGATTATAATCTTGCTCGAATCAACCCCAAATATCCGAATTGGAGTTTTCCACTTGACATAATCAAAGGGAGATGGTTTAAGGAAGAAGATCTTCATCATATTCTTGAAGATTTTGGTATTAGCATTGAACCGAGATATATAGATTATTGTACTCCGCTGTCTGATATAGTAAAATTAAAGTGCAATACAGATAATGTCGTTGTTAAAGAAGATGGGACAGAAATCAAGCAGACATGGCGCTGTTCGGATAAATGCTCAAAGTACAAAAACTGCCAATTGCGTCATGTTGATAAAAGTATGAGAGGATGGCAATTTCATCAAGATCTTAGAGACTATCTTAGAACTGAGCAAATAAGAATACCAAAAGAGAATATTGAATATCAAGGAGCAGACTATAATACAGTCATGTATTTCTTTGACAATAACTTTAAAGGTGAATTCGAAGAGAAGAAAAAGATGTACTATCTGTTGAGTCAGGTGGATCTTGAATATTTCATCGGAAACGACAAAAAAGACAAGCCAACGGAACATATCCATGCAAATGGTTTTCTTGAAACGGTTCTAAATTCTGAAATTGGAACAGAAGTAGTTTCCATTATTTCATATCAAGATGATAGTTATGCTGATATAGCAAAGGCTATTTACCGTATGTGTATAATTGGCCTAATAGACGATTTTACTCAAGATTATAGTAAACACTCATTCAGAATTCTTTCAACAAGAAAGAAGAACGGATCCTACTATCTACGTTTAAAAGAATTTCTGATGAGATATTACTCTGAAGAAAGAGCTGAAAACGAAGTCGAAAAGGCCAGCGTCAGAAAAGGACTTAATGAGATTCATAAATGCCTAGGTTATCTGACAGAATTCATATATGATAAAGTTGCCCTCAAAAGGAAACGTGCTATAGATGATATTCGTAATTTCTGCAACATTGGAATTGATACGTCAAAGGACTGGAAGGAAATCAACGAAGATTTGAAAGATGAAATATACTATTATTTCAACTCTAAATATGCACGTGAAGGATATATGACAGACAATAACGAGAGTTTTTCACTTTTGGATGACACAGACCGTGGAAAAAAATCCTCCGCAGAAATATTATTTAAATACATGCGTGTGGTTGATTCTGATGTGATAGGAGCCTCCGGCTCGCCAAAAGATAACATAAAACATCTTCAAGGTGCGGTCAGACTTATCCGTAGAGGAACTACAGACTCTAATGCAACTCTCAGTTTGCTTAACGTATTCTGCCTGCTTGCTTTAAAAGTCGGTAATAATAAGAATCTAATGAATGAGCTTGATAAAAGCTATATTGAAGGTTATCAAGAATTGAAAAATGAGATAAAAAATCACGATGACTTCGCCAGTTGTATTTCTCGGTTTAAGACAAATCTTAATATTCACAATCGAAATTTAGCAATCGACGAAGATATAAAACATCTTGATGATTTAGAGATTATAGCAGAGTTAGGTTATCACAATTCATGGATGGATATATTCACAAATAAGTATATAAAATAAATTCCCAATATGGAAGCACAAGATATTCTTAAAATGCTCACCAACTTAGAGCAAAGTCTTCAGAATGTTGAATCTGCAAGACAACAAGTTACTAATACTGTAAATGCATATGAAGGTACAAAAGCACAACTTCACGCATTAACTGTGGAGTTTAAAGAGGTTTCTTCTGAATTAAACAAAGTTTATAATGCTATAAAAGAGAATGTTGACTCTATTGATGAAACACTTAAAATAAAGATTGATTCTGTATTTAAGAGCATAAGTAAAAAAGTGGATACACTTGATGCAGTTGCGGAAAAAATTCAGTCTTCATTTGAAAAGTCATGTAACAATTCCGTCAATACTATTGAGAATTCAGTACATAATAGCATAGGAAAACTTAACAATGAAGTTGATCAATCCATATCCAAGTTTAATGAAAAGGTCAAACTTGAACTAGATGGCATATCTTCTACCCTTTCAAACTTAAAATCGTGTACGAAAGAAATTCAGGACAGTTTCCGAAATTCTAATACTGCTTTTACGTCCGACTTAAAGGTTATGCTTAAAAATATTGCAGATGATTTCAAAGCGTCTGTAGAACAGCATATTTTATCTTTTACTTCATTAAAAGATGAGCTTAAAAGTATTATTGATGGTTATGAAGAGAAAAGCAAAACCGTTGTAAGTAAAGTAGACAATATAGAAAGTATAATAAAATCCGAAACAACTATTTTAAAATCAAAAATAGAAGTTGTTGGTACAAATCAAAAGAATCAACATGATGAAATTGTCAGTAAATTAAAATCTCTCAGTGAAGGGCATATTAAAGCTGCTGATAATTTGTCGGAACGATTTAATACTGTTGATACAACACTTAGGACGTTGTCATCTTCAATATCAGAATTAAAGACACAATTTGATTCTAAAGAAAAAGATCTTTATAATACAATAAACGCCCTAAAAGGAGAAGTTACCAGTTCTAAGAGGTTACTTACATTCTGCTTTATAGCAATCATCATATCTTTACTATTAAACTTTATTGCATTTATAAAATAATGAGACTTTATATTTTACTTGATACATCTGGCAGCATGGATGGCTCAAAAATCAGTGCGTTGAATGATTCAATGGAAAATATTATTATTGATTTGCAGGAAAAGGCGTTTAACGGCAAAAACATTGATATTGTTGTCTTATCCTTTGCAAGGGATGTTACTTGGATGCATGATAAGCCCATTAATATTTTAGACTTTAATTGGAAGCCATTAACCGCAAGTGGAATGACCTCTTTAGGTAAAGCGTGCTGTGAGTTAGCAAAAAACATAAGTACATATCCAGCTAATAATGAAAATACTGCCATAGTACTTCTTAGTGATGGCTGTCCAACCGATGACTATGATGAGGGAATAATGGAATTGCGTAATTTACAGACATTTAATGATGCAGATAAGTTTGCTATAGCTTTAGGAGACAATGCTGATTTACAGACTTTAATCAGATTTGTGGATGTTCAAGAAAATATTTTTATAGAAAATAAAGCCGATAGATTGATTGATGCTCTAAACACAATAATGGGAAATATCACCAATTACACTTCAACACCTTTACATTCAGATGATATAGATGATGAATGGTCGTAATTTACACTAAATTATAATTTCATTACAGCAAAAGGGGCATGTATAATATTAAAATACTTAGCCTCTTTTTATATTTTTATTATTGTGCAGATAGACTGCATAACAATTATATATGTTTGCGAATAAAACATATAAACAACAATTTATCATGAAACCATCTACTATTGTATGCTTGGTACTATCAGCAAACTTCCTTGTTTCTTGTGGTTACAAGAAAGAGGCTAAAGAAGTTACACAAGATTTTTTCTCCGCTATCAAAAACAATAAGGAAGAAAAAATGGTTGAACTATATCCTGAAGTTGGAAACCTTCAAAACTATTATAAATCAGACACAATAATCGTGAAAGAAGTAAAAGAACTCGAAGACAAGAAATACAGTGTTGCATTAACAAACAAGTTCACTAACGGATTCGGTAAAAATACAGAGTCAGACATTATCATATATACAAAGCCTAAAGACGATAAGAAACCAAGTGACGGCTATGTAATTTATGACTCAAAAGGACTATGCAATCTTTCTGATGATCCTATATATATGTTCGCAAAGAGAAAAGGCTATATACAAGGAGATACTCTTACAGACCAACAGATTTCAAAGAAATATTCTGAGGCATCAACTGCAATTATTTCGCTATCATTAAAGTTTTATACTTATCTTACTGAGAATGTAACTATAGCAAACTGGAATTGGGAAACAAGTGATTATAGTTATTCTGCAAGTGGAAGAGGGGTTGTAAAAAATAATACCCAATATACCATACCAAATGTAAAATACGTGGTTACGTATTTGAAAGGAAATGGTACTGAAGTAACTCAGGATGACGGCTACGTTACATACGACGAAATACGTCCATACGGGATGAAATCATTTTCATTCTATACGTCATATGTTGGCGATGCATCCAGAGCAAAAATAAGGCTTGAATTTGATAATGATTTTATTCTTAAAACAGTGGCTGATGGTGAATTTGAATAGCTGATTTTTTATAGAATAAAAAAGAGTACAACATGTGAAAACAGTGCAAAAATGGCATATAAATAAACAGCTAAAAAGCTGACATTCTGGCATATAAAATAGATATTTATTGACTAAAATATTTATTAACAAGATTATTCGAGTTGGCATGGTATTTGTATTATTTATTTATAAATAATGTTATATGGGAAAACATCCTTTTAAGATTTTATGTATTGATGGAGGAGGAATAAAGGGGCTATTTTCAGCACAAATTCTCGCTAAATTCGAAGAAGTTTACGACACGAAAATTTCAGAACAATTTGACTTAATATGTGGAACATCAACTGGAGGAATTATTGCCTTGGCTGCATCTGCTAATATCTCAATGTCTGATGTTGTAAACTTTTACAAAGAAAAAGGGCCAAAAATCTTCGCTCAAAAGAGGAAAAAAAATTTGGGAAAGTTATGGCTTAAAATAAAGCAAATATGCTATAAAGGTAAATATAGTAATGAAGAATTAAGAAAAGCTTTAGCTGAAGTCTTTAAAGACAAAAAAATATACGAAAGTTCTAATCTCCTTTGTATTCCTGCTTTTGACATAATTACGGCTACGCCAAGAGTTTTCAAAAGGGACTATAAAAAATTTACAGAAGATAATAAAAAGACATATGTAGATGTTGCTCTTGCAACATCTGCTGCGCCAACATACTTACCTATACATAATCTTGAATCAAGTCAATATGTAGATGGAGGAGTATGGGCCAACAATCCAAGTTTGGTCGGACTTATGGAATTTTTATATCAATTTGCCAATGATGAGAGATTTAATGGTGTTGATATATTGTCTATTAGTAGTCTTGAGGTGGCCCAGGGAAATGCCCCAAAACGAAACTATAACTCATTTATTGACTGGAACGAGAATCTTATTGAATTATTTTCAATAGGGCAAGCTAAAAATATGACAAAACTCTTTGAGTTCTTAGATGGGAAATTAAAATTCCCGATGAATTACGTTAGAATCACTAATGAACCTCTGTCAGCCGAGCATATGAGAAATATATCTATGGATAATGCTTCAGACCGTTCATTAAAAATACTTCAGTCCATTGGCAATGCTACTGCAATAAAAGCTAAAATGGATCCGAAAGTAGAGAGATTTTTCACGACAGGTAAAACATTATATTTCTAAAAATATGGCAAATAATCACGAACAATTTATTGCTTTTAATGACACAATTAAAGCATCAAAATCAAGAAGAGATACACTTAAAAAAAATCGTGAATCTATTAGAAAGAAAATTCGTAATTACTTCAAGAATAATTGGCCGGATAAAATTCAGCCCCAATTTCATTGGCAAGGTTCATACTCTATGTATACTTTGCTGAATCCGATTAAGGATGAAGATGGACTTGGTGCATATGATTTGGATGATGGAATATATTTTATTGGTTCGTCTGAAGATGAACGTGAAACTGTACAATGGTATCATAACCAAATTTATGAAGCAGTAAAGGACCACACAACACAGGGTGCAAAAGACAATAACCCATGCGTAACTGTATATTTTGCAGATAACCATCATATTGATTTGCCAGCATATTTTATGGTAGATGGAGATGAGCATCCCAAAATGGCTCACAAAAAAAATCCATGGATGGATTCAGATCCAAGAGAAACGACCAATTGGTTTAATGGAAAATCAGAACATCCACAACTGAGGAGAATTGTACGATATGTAAAAGCATGGGCTGACTATGTGAACAATCAGGGAAAAGGGAAAATGCCAACGGGATGTATACTTACCATTCTTGTTGAAAAGAATTTCACTTCAAATGATAGAGATGACATAGCATTAAGGGATGTTCTCGTAAAAATGAATAATAGTCTCAGCGCTAAAGATGGTTTTCATTGTTATCGCCCTACATTCCCAGTAGGAGAAGATTTATTTGAGCATTACAAAACAAGCCGCAAAGATTTTTTCCTTAAAGAATTGAACTCTTTTGCGTCTGACGCTGATAAAGCTGTAAATTCATCTAATCAAAAAGATGGTTGTTTAAAATGGCAAAATCACTTAGGTGAACGTTTCTCTTGCTCAACAGCAAAAGACGAAGATGAAGATGCTCAGAAAAAGAATCTATCAGGAACATTAAAAACAAATAGTCGCTTTGCATAATAAAGAATTACTTAAAACTTGCTTTGCTGAAATAAGTAAGGAAGACGATGTAGAACTTGTTGGTCAGATTCCAACAACTTCACAGCATTCATACATAGAGTGTTGGAAATTGAGTACCTATATTTCAGTAGCTCCTGTTGCTGAAAAAATAGAACTATATATAGGATTCCCAAATTCATTTCCATATGAATGTCCAGATATTTTCTATTTTGATACGAAGTATGACTACTTCCCTCATATAGATTATACTTATCGAAGACTCTGTTATCTTGAAGAAGGAATAACTTATTCTCCAGATCAACCTATTTCAGTATTACGTGAATGCATTAGGCAAGCTAAACGCTTGATAGAGAAAGGGGCAAAACGTGAAAATGAAGATGATTTTATCAAAGAAATATATAGTTATTGGATAGGAACATATCCAAACGAACAAACTATTAATGATGATTGGTTGATTTATGGTGATATACCTACCACATCACAAATCCTTAAGGTTTGGTCATATAAAGAAACTCTATATACGGAAAAAGGAGCTTCTCATAATTTAATTATACAGAACGATGATATTGATATTGATTTTGAACATTATCTAAAGCGTAAACCTTACTTCTCTGAAAATGAAACATTATTCCTCAGAAGTGTTGAGATTCCTTATACGCCTCCATATTCAATAAGCCCTTTAACGTTTTTAGAATGGATTAAAGATCCTGATGATAAAAAATTGTTCAAAAAAGTTCTCAACAAGAAGAAAAAAGTAATTGTTACGTTTCCACTACTTCATACAAAATATCTTGGTGGATGCTATATACCATTGCAACCAGCCTTTAGAAAAGGCCATCGAAATCTTACTGCATTTGAAGAACTTACACTTTTTGAGAAAAAAAACAGGTGCCTTCAACGGCTCATTGGCAAAATATATTCCTCTGATAGAATAGACCAACGTACTTCAGGAAGGAAGTTGGGAACAAGGAAATTTGCTGTTATAGGACTTGGAAGCATCGGAAGTAACTTATGTTATTTTTTAAGTGGATGGTCTAATACGGAATATATACTTGTTGATAATGATATTATGCAACCAGAAAATATTGGAAGGCATTTACATGGTATGAAATATATTCAACAAAGTAAAGTTCATTCCGTTGAAGAGTTTCTGCGAGAGAAAAGGCCTGATTCATTAATAAAAAGTTATGGTAATTCAATAGAGAACGTTATAGAAAAAGATCTAAATGAGTTCAATAGATGTTCTGCATTATTCATGTGCGTAGGAGATTGTATGTCAGAACAATATGTATTGTCATTGGTAAAAAAAGGCATTTTACGCACTCCAATATTTATTCTATGGCTTGAGCCTTTTGCAATAGCTGGACATCTAGTATACATAAATCCTGCCAATAGTCCTAATTTGGATAACATTTTAGAAAAAGATACAATGTTATATAAGCATAATATAATACCTTCCTCTGAATACATCAGTAGAGGTGAAACAGAATTTATTAGTAGAGATGCTGGATGCAATGGGGCTTATGCACATTATTCAGGAAATGATGTTATACTTTTTTTGTCGGCTATATATCCAATTATCAATAACCTAATAAAAGAACCTTTTAATTCAATGTGCTATCGATGGGTAGGAAATCTAAATATTGCAATAGAGAAAAAAATAAAATTAATAGAAGGGGAACACATTTCCGGAAGTATCACGAAAATACCTCTATAGATTATAAAAAAATAAAGGTTGAAATAAAGGAATCTGCATTAAAGAAACTTCAAACTTTTCAGCAGAAAGAAGGATTTGAGATTGGTGGTGTGTTTACAGGGTCTGAATTAGAAGAATCTAAATTTCGTATAGCAAAAGTTTCCGATCCATGTACAATATTTAATGGATCTACTAAATACAACTGCACAAGAGATGCGAGATTAGCAAATCTTTTTATAGAAGAGGATTATAAAGTATCAAACCGCTCCAGATATTATTTAGGGGAATGGCATACCCATCCTGAGGATAATCCTCAACCTTCAAATATAGATGTCGCTTCCATCAAAAATATATATTCTACGTCAAAACTTCCTATTAATGGAGTTTTTTTGATAATTGTTGGACTAAGAAGCAACTATTATGGTTTTTATGATGGTAAAAACATTCATAAAATTGACGTTACTTTATGTACATAACTTTATTCACACAGTTTAAGAGGATGATAGGGTCAATAACCTTACCATCCTTTTTTGTTGTCAGGTGCAGATGGGGGCCTGTTGACATACCTGTATTACCAGACACCCCGATTATCTCACCGGCCTTAACATATTGTCCGATTGTAACCTTAGATGATGACAAATGACAATAGCTGACCGTGTAGGTGTCGGTTTGAATTGTGATGTATCTGCCAGAACGCTTATCATGAGCAGACTTCACTACTTTCCCTGGAAGCATGGAAAACACAGGTTCGTAGTGTGCCTGAAGATCTACTCCATTATGCATGCAATATTTATGTGTAACAGGGTAATAACGCATTCCAAACTCTGAGTTTATCTGAATATTCTTTAATGGAAAAGCCATATTCAAAAATTGAAGAATATCACCAGATGTTTGTGAAGAGGGTCCTACATTATCCCGGCATGATTCCACCATATTTAAATGTGATGAAGCATGGTTCAAAGAATCTTTTAACATCAAATTGTCCACAAGAGAAGTATTTGTCTCTTGTGGATTTTTTGTTTTGTGGACTTGTTGATTATATAAACGCCCAACCGTATTAAACTGCGCTTTTATTGTGGTACTTGGCATAAACGAGAGAAGTACCATCATGAGTATGTTTCTAATTTCCATGAAACAAAATTACATATCTCTATTACCATGGGATAAACCTCACATACTCCAAGTGATTTTTCTAACTTTATTTAGGCTAATAGTATGATTCTCGGCGATAAATCATACTTCTTTCATAAGGAAATATAAAACTATTGGTATAATATGTCTATTCTTCCGTTTCTCCAACCACACCTTTTATTTTTGTTTCTGAATTAGCTATTAATAAAGTACTTCATAAGAAAATGAAATACTGTTATGGCCAAAATAATAACGTATTAAAAAAAGTAACAAATGATTTACAACTTTGATGAGAATGAAATGCCTTACGGCATTCTCGAACGTTTTGGACTGACACAGGAGATGATTGAGGATCTGCCGACAGACATTTTGCAAAATATTCTCAATGGCCGGCATTCTCCAGTCTTACCTGTACACATCATTGCTGATGATGGTGAAGAAGTAAAGGCAAGAACACGATTCTGCCTTGTAAGAACGCCAGAAAGCAATGTAGATGTTCTCTTCTTTCCGAAACTTGACGAGTATGATTTAAAAGTATTCAATGAGCAGCAGAAGCAAAACCTTCTTGCAGGCAAACCCATCATCGGACATTTAGAAAGTAACGAAACGGGGCACGAGCTTGGCACCAAATGTTTCTTCCAGCTTGACCAGGATAGCAAACAGGTACTGAGCGTGCCGACACCAGTCATAGGTAGGAACATTCAATACCTTACCGACCGATATCATCTTACGAGTACTGAGATGCAGAAACTACAAAACGGAGAAATTCTCTCTATCATTGAAGACGATGATGAGATTTCCATCGGTATCGATCTTAATTCAAATACGGGTATCCGTCTCTCCGCAGGTAATGAACAAGTTTGGCGCAGAGAAGCTAAACGGGAATGGGACAAATACAACTTCGGAATTTTCGGTTGTTGGACCATGGACGAAAATGGTAATCTTGACTATATCCATGAGGAGGACTACTCTGAAGAAATCTGGAATGAGCAGAAGAAACAAGGTATGCGTATGATGCAGCGATAAACCAAAGTAACAACCATCAATAACAAATTCAATATGGCGAATATCAAATACTATCCAGAAGACGAGCTTGTGCAGAAAGTACAGAGTGGAGAATACGGTTGGCTCGATTACATCAATCACCACTCACCGGAATGGCAGGAAGAATACACCGAATTCTGTAATGAAAGGAACCTTGTAGTTAACGAAGAATCAGCCGAAGATTTTATCGAATGGAAAGGCGAACTTGTTGAAACAGGCGAATAATAAACATTTAAAATCAATCACAGTATGTCAATCAGATCAAATGCACTATCAGTAGGTAGAGATTTGTCGCCAGAGCTGCAGGATATTCTCCGTCGCAATGGTATGCAAGCACATATTATTCGACAAGGTGAAAACTATCTTCTGTCGGTTCAAGGGCATGACTCACCTCTCCTAACCTATCATATCAGTGCCAGACAGATGAGAGACTTGGCAGATTGGGGTACAAACTCGGCTAACAAAAAAGCCTATAACACCTTTGCTGATTTAGTGAAGAAAGACTTCTATATACCGAGAGACTTTGTCCATGCCCGTAATGCCAACGGTCGTGTGGCTATGGGACTTCACGGCTACCGGATTGGTGTTGGCGAATACGGCAGACTGCCGTGGGACAAACGCCGTGCCTTTATGATGATGGATCCGTTTCATGGACGTTTTTTGGGATGGACACCACGCAATCAGGAAGGCTTCCACATGCGCCGTGTCGGTGGAGCCATGTTCATGCAAGGAACCCCTATGGTTCCGGAACGTCCCGATGGAAGAATCAAACCAGGTGAATTACTCAATGGAGGCTATGGCTTCTATTATAAAGGAGGACAGCAGAACATGGTACAGCAGCCTTCACAGGATGTACTCGCTGATTTGGAAACAGTGATTCCACCTGTAGAAATACGTACCCGTCCCCAGGAACCGGCAAAACCATACAAGGAACTTATCACCTCAGACGTATACTTTAGCAACGAAAAGTGGCAGGAATGTCTCTCTTCTCATGGAGTCATTATTGATGCCAACAGCAAAACCCTGACCATTCAGTCGACCGCTACACAACATGATCTTGTTTACGACCTAACGGATGAAGAAGTTACCCGGCTTACAGACAATTCCATCAAGAATGTGCCTGTACAGAACCGTCTGGACATCATCAACAACGTTATCATAAATGATTTCTCAGATAAATTGACGATGGACATGCTCAATTCCAAAGAGCAGATACCCCTAAAACTTACTCCCGAAGTAGAAGCGGAACTGAATGCCAGACAAGAAGTTGTGGCAGAACACGCGCTTCCTCTTACTCAGGGAAATGAATATATCATTGCAGAGCATGAAGACCGAAGCGTCGCTCATGTGGATGGTAACAGCCTTTATGATATAAACCAAGATAAAGGATGGTTCCGGGAAGGAAGAAACGGACGTGAGGTACAGGTGGACGACATCAGAGTTGAGCCTGTACGCAACGAACAAGGTGAAATTCAGAAAGACGAGAAAGGCAATGCCATGTTCCGTATGACCGCTGTCATCAATGGCGAGAGCATCAGTCACGAGATAACCCAAAAACAGTATGACAAGTTCATGGCCGTAGATGACTATCATCGTATGAAACTCTTCTCTCACATCTTTGATGAAGTGGACATGAAGAATGCGCCGGGTCATGGGAAAAATATAGGTGCCATGATTGGAGGTGCTCTACTTGCCGGCCTTACCGTTATGCGAGAACTCGGAAGAGACCGTTATGCTCCGGCTGTGTTCGTTGAGCACCATCATGCACCTGGTCCGCACGTCTATTTCAAAGGAGGTGTGGATTCACCACAGGATCTTGCATCAAGAGCATTTGATGCCGGACTTAATGCAGCTGAGCATGGAGTCGGCTTAGGACATGGGAGATAAAACTTAACAATCATCATAGAACACAATGAACGAAGAGCAGAAATTTGAAGACTATCGCAACCGTCTTAATATCAGAGACGTGTTGACGGATGCAGGTTATACGCTTCACAAGCGGGACGGCTTGCGCTATCCTGCCTATGTGCGTCTGGATAATGATGGACGCAGAATCAGGGGTGACAAATTCATTGTCATGCCCAATAAAAACTGTTGTTTCCAACCTCCAACGATAAAGCTGTATTCTGTCACATCCTTCATTTGGGAACACCCGAATCTCTTTCCTGAATACAATCAAGGAATGAAAGAGTCTGCTCTTGTTCACAAAGTCTGTCAGCGGCTTTTGAATATTCCTGTGGAGCAACGTAACCAGAATGTGCTTGCTCCTACCCGTGATGCAAAGCCTTTCAATATCAAAGATTATAAGATTGAGCGATTTCATCCTGATGAAGCTGACTCTCAGAAACCTTTTTATGCTTTCTTCAAGTCAAGAGGAATCGATTTTGCTACACGTTGTGCTTTTCACCGTAACTTCTTTCTTGCTTCCAAGGCCGCAGACAATGGGGCAAGTTATAAGAACCTCTCTTTTCCCATGTATATACCGGGGCATCCTGAGAAATGTGTCGGTTTGGAAGAAAGAGGCTATCCACGTAAGGACGGCTCTGCACGAAAAGGCATGGCAGCCGGGACAAATGCAAGTGAAGGCCTATGGATGGCAAGTCCCAAAGACACGGAACTGAAAGATGCAAAAGATGTATATGTGTTTGAGAGTGCATACGATGCCATGGCATTCTACCAGTTGAGAATGCAGAAAGACTCCGGACTTGATTACAATGCAAGACAGAATCTGAAGTCTGCCGTATTTGTCTCTACCGGAGGAAATCCCAGCTACGGACAGATACAGGGATTGGTCAAGGCTGCTCCCGGTGCTACTTTCCATCTTGGCTTTGACAACGACCTGGCGGGAAAACAGTTCGTCTTCAACTTTGAATCCATCGTACAAAAGATGAATCCGTTGCATCCTGAATCAGTCTCATCGGACATGAAAGGCTTCATTGAAAGTTTCAAGGAAGGTATCACATCCACCAAAGAGCTGCTTGACATTGACGATGACAGATATGCGGAGCTGCCTGAAGTACTACAGAAGCTTTACCTCGCTTATGACACAGCAAGAAATGAGGCATGGGAATACCATTATTCTCCCTTTTTGTGTAAGGAAGACAAGCAGGAAGCGGCTGAAAGAATGAACAAAGCCTATCAGGAGTTTAAGCAGGTCCTGTTTCAAAAACTCCATGTACAGGACGGACAAGACCTGAATCCTATAGGAATAGTACGTGAACTGCCGTCTGAAGGTTATAAGGATTTTAATGATGAGCTGTTGGAGAAGAAGCAATACTCAATGACCGATGTCGTTGAGACAGCCTTTGACGAAAATAGTGTTTCTCTCACCGAAGAGATAGAAGAAGAAAATGAAGAAACCAAGAAGAGCGGACTAAAACGATAAACAGTATGACAGACACAAACAGACGGTTCAGCATAATCACATTGCATCCTCATTGGGGGCAATACATTATCTCACAAGGCATGGCATTTCTTATCAGTTGTGCCCTGTTCTTGGCAGCAGGTCACGATAGCATCACCTATAAGATGCCCTTTGTGGTACTGGGTTCAATCATGACGTGCATCATGCTCTACGGTTGTCTATATATACACAAACTGAGCTATATCATCACGTCCGAACAACTGATTATCCAACATGGTGTACTCATCAGGAAGAGCGACTACATTGAACTCTACAGGGTGGTTGACTTCAGTGAAAACCGTGGTATAGTGGAACAGCTGTTCGGATTGAAGACTGTCTCGATTTTCAGCGGAGACCGTTCCAATCCCAAACTGGACATATTTGGAATCAACGAGCGGATTGATGTTGTAGGAATTATCCGTAAACGGGTTGAGTATAACAAACAAAGGAAAGGTATCTATGAAATCACGAACAGATAATATATCGTCAGAAGCCAAGACTTCCAAAGGTATTGCTTACGACAGCAGATGGATGATTATCTCGGTCATTGTTCTGACCTTGTTTCTATTCTGTCTTGAAGGTCGTGCCCAATTGGTTTCCAGCAATCCGATGGAATATGTGGCCTTAGCCGAAGGTAATGAGCTTATCAACAGTCAAATCAAGAATCAGATTGAAGATCAGCAGAAGACGGCACTACTACAAAATACCATTGCAGCAGAGTTTACTCAGATAAGGCAATGGGAGAGAAAGTACAACAGCTACCTGAAAACCGTGTCTGGCTACGCTTCTACCCTCAAAGCCTGTAGTCATCTCTATGATGACGGTGTAAGGATATTCATTAATCTTTGTGATTTGAAGAAAGCCATATCACAAAACCCGCATGGAATAGTGGCTACAATGAGTATGAATAATCTTTACATCGAAACAGCGACCGAACTCATCACTGTATACAGCATACTGAAAGATGCAGTAGCCAAAGGTGGAGCAAGCAATATGCTTACAGGTGCGGAACGCAGTAAGATTCTTTGGGAGTTGAATGACCGTCTGGCACAATTCAACAAAAGACTTTCACAGCTCTCCATCAGCATCCGCTATTACACAATGGCCGATGTATGGAACAGAGCCACTGCAGGAATGATAGACAGGAATACCGCTGAGATTGCCGGTCAAGCTTTAGACAGATGGCATAGATGCGCACGAATAGTAACACCATAAAAGATTATCAGGATAACACAATGAAACGCTTATTGCTGTTTTTTGCCATGCTTATTTCTCTCACCCTCCCTTTTGAAAGGCTGGGTGGGAGTTTTCTCCAGGCTCAGGGCAACGACCCTGTTTTGGCTGGAATGATTCTGGCATACACAAATAAGGCAGAAAAAGAACTGAAGCAGCAGGAACAAATGATGCTTCTGGAATCTACGGGTCATCTGTGGATAAAGGAAGAGGTACAAGGAGTAACTGACCTGCAAAAGGAGTTCAACACTTATTTGGACAACTTTCATAGCATAATCAGTTATGCGGCACAGATATATGGATTCTATCATGAAATAGACCGACTCGTGAAACACCTGGGAACTTTTAATGACCAGCTCCAGCACCAGACAGGAAATGCCCTGGCAGTAGCATTGTCTTCAAACAGGAATAAAATCTATAGAGAACTTATCATGAATAGTGTTGATATAGTCAATGACATCCGGCAACTGTGCCTCTCCGACACCAAGATGACAGAGAAGGAACGACTAGAAGTTCTCTTTTCCATCCGCCCGAAACTTAAACTCATGAATCAAAAGCTCAAAAGGCTTACGAGAGCTATTAAATATACTTCACTCTCTGACATATGGGCGGAGATAGACTACAATGGCAGAAGTGAGGTTGACAAGCCCAATATTGTACAGAAATGCAAGGAAAGATGGAAGAGAAACGTAAAGCCAAAGTAAATATTCAGGTAAAAAGATAATTCAGGATAACAATTTAACAATCAAACTTTAAACATGGGTTGGGGAGCATTATTGAAAGCAGCAGTCAGCTTAGGAGGAAGAGCTATAAAAGCTGTAGCTAAATCGGCAGGGGGTGCAGTCGTACATCCTCAGCAAACGCTAAAAGGATTAGGAAGTGCCACCAAGTCTGCGGCCATAGGTGGAAGCCTGGGCTACATCGGTTGGGAGAAACTGACTACAGACAAAAGCGTAGTGGGTATTGTCAGCGATGCTGTCATTGGCGAAGAAACGACACAAAAGATTGGAGACACAGTCTCAAATATCGGTGAAGGAATGAAAGAGGTGAAAGACTCTGTAACTGGTCTCACTGAAAATGTCAATGATGCCATCACCAGTGCAGACAGCAAATGGAACGGCATGAGCAAATTCCTGCAAGGTATTTGCTCCGGGAACGGTGGAAACATGATGGGGAACTTTTTCAGCAATATAGGCAAAGGGAATGTCTCCGGTCTGAGTCTCATCGGACTTGTAGTGGCTGCACTACTTGTTTTTGGAAGATTCGGATGGATGGGCAAGATAGCTGGAGCTGTGCTTGCCATGATGATGATAGGAAACAATGTAAATATGAACGAGGCACTTGCCAGTGAGAAGAAACGACCTGCTGCACAAAGTCAAGACGAAATTCAACAGTCGGAGATTGCACAAGGCACTGGTGGCGGCAGACGAAGATAATAGTAAATTTTATAAACAGATATAATATGCAATATACACAGGAAATGATTCTTCGTTCGGACAGTGGATACTGTATGCCCTACGAAGAAAAAGGCCGTGACGTACAGATGAGTCTTGGCTACGGTAAACAGAAACATCCGCATACAGGAGAACCTTTTTTTCATCATGGTGTGGATTTCAAAGCCAACCATTATCTTCTTTCAGCAGTTGCAACAGGGAAGATCACAGGACTTGGGAATGATGCCGTACATGGTATCTATCAGGTGACACGCTATGGAGACTACGAGGTAAAATACGCACACCTCTCGAACGTTTTGGCCAACTACGGAAGTGAAGTCAAGGCCGGTCAGGTTATTTCCGTAAGTGGGGAAATACTTCACATGGAGGTCAAGTATAAAGGAGAAGAACTCAATCCTCTGGAGTTTCTGACCATGATATACAGTAATTTGAAAGTCATGGAACAAAATGGACAACCTGGTGCAGTACCACAATTTGTGACACTGGATATGGATGTCAGAACCATGTATGACAAGGACAGCAAGGAGATAGAGAATCTGATGATGCGTTTTTTTCCGGACTACATGAAAGACATCAGTCTTGGAGCCTACACGTTGCCGGAACATACACAGTTCACTTTGAGAAATATTCTCTCACTGTCGGCTACAAAAAATTACTTCTATGAAACCATCCCCAGTATGGCTAATCCATTGGGTATGGGCGTACGAAGTATACCGATTGCAGCACGGGTACAGAATCTGCTTATCGGTGATTTCCTGAACTATCTTGCACTGCGTCATCAGATATTTCTTTCCAGTTTAAGTGATCACGAAAAAAAAAAGCACAAGAACAGGCCATAGCAAACAGTGGCCTTATTGATCCGTTGGCAGAACTCGATATTGATGTTCAAAGCTTTGATATTCCCCGTATGGTGAGCGTGTTTCCGGATAAGTCCGGTATCAGATGGTGGACAAAAGCATGGTTCAATGGTAGTGAGAAAGGAGAAGCTGCAATAGAGATTGAACGTGAGCTGGCAATCAAGTTTATCAATGAAAACATTGAAAAGGATGAATGGCTGGAAGAATATTTCCCGAAACAGATGGAAGTATATCACAATGCCATAGAACAGACACGCGAGCAATTACTCAACCAGATAAATCTATAAAGGGCATATAAATTATCAATCATATAAAACAGCAACTCATGGCAGAGTCAGAACAAGATAGAATATTCAGGACAAAGGTTATTCCAATCATGAACAAGGTTCGGAATGAACTGCAAGATAAGATGGCAGATGAGCTTAAAGAGCACACCTCATCATTTGCAGGATTGATGGCCAGTGCCATTGGTCCTGATGGTGGAATGTCTGCCAGACAGGCACAGATGCATTCTTTACGTTACACTGGTGAATGGAACTCGAAAACGGCTGAAGATTATATTGAAATGGTCAAGAAAGAACTTCAACTCCAGCACATCATCGTTGATTCTGCTATGGAGAAAAAGATGATAGACAAGATGATTCAGGATAAGATTCCACGCTCATCCATTGAATACATCTTAAAAAAGGCAGCAACTAACACCATCTTCTATCTCCCTCAGGAAGTTGCAAAATCACCATTAGAACATCATATGGATGCTGAAGCCGAAAAGAGATACAACCCATCTGAATGGGAAAAGAACACAGGTATAATTCTCGGATCCGTAACCGATCTAGCATGTATGGGTGGAGCCGGTGGCGGTTGGAAAACAGCGGCCACATGGGTCGGCGGTGACTTCCTGTTATCTAAATTCTCTGATAAACAGGAAGACCGTTCAGACATACCTTCAATAGTGCGACCGGGATGCGAGGAACAGTACAGACAAGACCAGGAGAAAATGAAGAAACAGGAAGAAGAAAAGCCACAGACAAGTGCTTCTTCTGTAGAGACTACACCGGAACAGGAAGAACCAGTCGAAGAGGAACAACCAACAGAAGAACAGACCTCCCCAAAACCGGAACAGACCAATATGGACGGATGGCAAGGGTTGCTAACCTCTTTCGGGCTTAATGGAATCAGCGACATTGGACACAATATCGGATATGTACTGGCCATGCTGCCTGACATGCTTGTAGGACTCTTCACGGGAAAAACGAAGTCAATCAATCTGAAGGACAATATGATGCCCATTGCCAGTATCGTTACAGGTATGTTCGTCAAGAATCCAATCCTGAAAATGATACTTATCGGTATGGGAGGACTCAATCTGCTGAACAAGGCAGGACATGAGACTTTGGATGATTTCAAAGCACAGCAGCACCCTGAAACAGGAACCGGTCCTGTGAATTATCGGATTTATCCTGATGAACCGCTCGATCCCCGAATTGTCAATCCTCAGATTAAGTCTAACTGTCTGATTGCTATAATAGACAAGGTTCCTTGCACCATCACTTTGCCGGACAAAGTTGTGAATGCCTACCAGCAGGGAGCTTTACCACTGAACACACTTGCAAATGCAATACTGGCCAAGAATGACCAGATGCGTCAAATCGCTTCTGAAAACTATGAAGCAGGTGAACGGCAAACAGTTGCACGACCGCTTGCTCAAAGATAAAAGGATAACAATATAATAATCAGACTTATGGAAGAGAAAAACCAACAAGAGAAAATGGCAGTAGCACGTCAAGTTGAACTGTTTGAGAATGCTTTCAATAAAGCCAAAGAAAATGGTGGAATATGGCTTGAAAATGATGGTCGTAAAGCTCCGAGGCTATATCTGAAGCCTTTGCAGATTTCTGCCTTCAATGCCATCATATTGGGTATGCACAGTGACCAGAACGGTTACAAGACCAACCAATATACACTTTTTTCAGAAGCAAAAAAACGCGGTGAGTCCGTCCAGACCAAAGAAAAGGGAGTGCCTTTCCTTTGGTATAATTGGAATGAGTATGTAAACAAGCACAATCCTGACGAGAAAATCAGCCGCTCAGACTATCAAGCACTGTCGTCTGATAAGCAGGAGGATTACAAAGGAATCAGAAACCGTGAAGTACGCACACTTTTCAATATTGAGCAGACCACACTCCCTATGGTTGATAAAACTACATTTGATACAGTAGTAAAAGAGACCGGTCCTCTGAAAGACCGTACAGATATAGAGTCAGCTTCGAATGAAATCCGTCAGGGTGTCGAAAATCTTCTGGAGCAGTCACGAAAGAATCTGGTTGATATACGCACTGATACTACAGGTGTAGCGCATTACGACAGTAAGAAAGATATTGTCTTCCTGCCACCTGCTTCATCCTATGAACATTATGATGACTATGCCCGTGATGCTGTATCCATGCTTATGTCTGCAACAGGACATCAACAGAGACTGGCACGTGAAGGCATGGTTGTCAAGAACGGAAAGGTTTCAGAGGATGCCATGAAACAGGAAAGACTGGTAATTGAAGTTGCTTCAGCAGTTAAGCTGCAGGAGTTGGGTATCTCTGCCAAACTCTCTCCTGACAGCCTGAAGATGACCGATTACTGGCTCAGGGAACTTAAAGAAGACCCGCATCTGCCGGATATACTGGAAAGGGATGTAAACAATGCTATAGATATGGTTCACAAGGCTGAACGTGGTGAGGAGGTAGAGCTCAACAACAGAGTCCTACAGAATCAGATAGCGGATATTAAGCACATTCTTCCCAAACACTATTATGTAGCTGATGAAATCAAGACATTGCCCAACATAGATACAAAAGAGTTCGTGGTTGTAAAAGAACCTGAACAGAAGATGGCTGATGTGGTTCTCCCTTCTGGTGCTTCATTAGGAGTCGAGAATGAGATTCCAGGAATGAACAAAGGACGCATCGAACATGCGCTTCAAAAAGAGGGCTATGAAACGGTCACTTTCTACAACATAGACGGTTCTATGGGGTATCGTCCCGATGACAGTTTTTTTGACGGCAAGGAGATATCCGTAAACCGCATGAACAAGTGGAACATGGAAACACTTACACTGCTCGATGTATCTGATGCCGTCAAACGCTCCGGTGCCATAGACTTTGAAAAGATACTCATGTTGCGTAATGACGAAGGGAAATGGGCACTTTATCTGAAGCCCGAAAATGAAAAGAGCTTCAGCGTTTACCCCGAGAAGGCAGATCTGAACCTTTTCTTCACCACAATAAAACAAGGTGACGAAGAAGCTTCAGAAAAAGTACGTCAGGATATGGCCCAGAAATACTATATGGCTGCCCAGAACAATCCGGATATTAAGGTTGACCTTTTCAAAAGCGATGCGACAGCAGAAGAACTCGCAAGGATAGACCGTGTGAACATCTTTAAGACCAAGGGCTCGGAGAACCAACCCAGTGTGATATTGTGTATGCCTACAATCAACGGTGAGAAATTGACAGCCCGTGAAGTGAGTCCACAGCAATGGCAACGTATGTGGCTGGCAGAAGACATGCAAGATTATAAAAAACATCTTGCGGTAAGCCTTTTTGCAGATGTGCTCCGTAAGGATCGTACAGATGCTGTTGCGGTAGGTACTGACAAATCAGAACAGGAGGCCCAGTCAAAGAGCCCCAGTCAGCAAACGGAAGTACATGAGGAGCAGACGGAAGAGAACACCAGACAGAACGAATCACTTGGCTCATTCGAATCCAAAGGGAATAAGGGCAAGGATGAAAGTTCCAAGACTGAATCAAAGGCAACCGCAGAACTCTCTCCGATGCTGAAACAATACTATGAGTTAAAGTCAAAACATCCAGATGCAATTATGCTCTTCAGATGTGGAGACTTTTATGAGACTTACTGCCAGGATGCGGAAAAGACCGCCAAAATACTCGGCATCACTCTCAGTAAGAGCAATCACACCAAAGATGCTGAAGGGAAGCCTCTCCTTATGGCCGGTTTTCCATACCATGCACTCGATGTTTATCTTCCAAAGATGATCCGTGCCGGTGAGAGAATTGCCATTTGTGATCAGTTGGAAACTACCCGGCAAGGGAAAGACATTAGTGAAAGACAGAAAAGTGAACCCGCCAATCAGGAAGAGAGCAAGGCTTCAAGAATGCACAGATAACATGTAACTGCAATGTCAAAGAATCAAGAATATATCCAACAATATGCAGAGTATGCCATGGAGCAGATGCGCAGATATGGCATACCTGCATCTGTCACGCTTGCACAAGGTATCTGTGAAAGTGCCAGTGGCCAGAGTGAACTGTCCCGTAAGGGAAACAACCATTTTGGTATCAAGGCCACATCCAGCTGGATTGAGAACGGAGGCAAATATCTTGTATATACCGATGACCGTCCAAATGAAAAGTTTTGCCAGTATGCAAATGTGGGAGATTCCTATGAGCATCATTCTCAGTTTCTGAAAAGGAACGGAAGATATGCCGGACTATTCCAACTCTCACCTGATGACTATAAAGGATGGACAAACGGATTACAGGATGCAGGATATGCGTCAAGCAAACAATATGCAGCAACCCTTCAGAATATTATCGAGAAGAACGGATTGCAAAAATATGACCAGATGGTAATGCAGGAAATGAAGGCACTGGGTAAATCCTTTGGAACTGCTGACAATCCCTGTCAAGCCACATCCGATGATGTTTCCGTGCAGGATACTGAAGAAAAGAAATATTCCTTCCCTTTAAAGAGAGAGGAGTTTATGCTGGTTACTTCTCCCTTTGGTACAAGAAAGGATCCTTTGGACGCAAGTAAGTCCCAGTTGCATAAAGGGATTGACATCCAGACAAATCATGAGGCAGTCCTTGCAACAGAAGATAAAGGAAAAGTTGTCAACGTGAACAGCAATGCCAATACAAACGGAGGACGGTCTGTTACAGTTGAGTACAATAGGAACGATGGCAGCAAATATCAATGTACCTACATGCACCTGGACAGTATATCCGTCAAGATCGGTGATGAAGTTGCTGCCGGACAGAAGCTTGGCATTTCAGGAAACACTGGGTATCGGACTACTGGTGAACATCTTCATTTTGGAGTTATATCCATATCCACAGATGGAACAAAAAGAGATATTGACCCGGCTGCATATCTTGCTGAGATTTCACAAAAAGGGAACATCTCATTACAGGTTCTCAGTAACGGAAAAGATCTGACTGCGCAATACAAGAGTGCAAGTCAATCCGATGCCAATGTGCAGCCAGATACAGCCATGAGTCCGGATGAGTGGATGAAGAAAATTCTGTCCTCTGAAGACAGTGGGGTGAATATGCCTATAGCTGATCCTGTAATAGAGATGGCCATGACTATGTTCACTTCACTCATGGCTCTTGCCCTCCAGATAGATAATTCAAGTGAGGAGGAAAAGATGCAGAAGGCTACTGCTGCAGCTGTCAGTAAAAGCATAGACCTTACTCCTATCCTCCCATCCTATAAGACCTGCACCATAAGCCTGCAGGATGGTAAACCCAATCTGTATGCAGACAATGGAGTTGTACAACTCAACAGAGAACTGAGTAATGCAGAAATAAACAAGATCCAACAGACGCTTGGCAGTACCATGATGAACGATGATGAGAAACGACGTAGCATCGCCTCTGTTATTAACTCTGCCGTGGTCACGCTGCAGATGTCACAAAACTATCAGAACAATCTGGAGATCCAACAAGGCAGACAGGAGTCTGTACAGTTGAAATAATTTGCTTTTTAAGTATAACAATCAATTCGTTTTATTATGATTAAATGTAATGTAACCGTGTGTGGCACCGTTTCCCGCCAGGCACAAATGCGTGCTAACAAAGAAGGTACGCAGTTCGCATCATTCGGTATCAATATCGTTATTCCGGCAAAATCAGGAATTAACAAGACAGTTGAAATCAGTGTGGCCAAGACCTGTAACAACCTATCTGAGTTACCACCAATTCAAGTTGGGACTCGCATTGAAGTAGCCGGTATTCTAATGTTCCACAAAAAGGGAGAAGCATTATACCTTAACCTGTCTGCAACTGGTATTAACACATTCAATGCAGGCAATAACGACGGCATTAACGGTACAATGGAGTTCAGAGGTACTTTAGGCAAACAAATTGAGGACAAGACAACTAAAAATGGTAAGTCCTTTACGGTGTTTTCAGCTTATAGTAGCGAAAAGGATGGAGATAATTACACCTATACCTGGGTACGCTTTATGCAATTCGACAAAAGAAAAGAAGCATGGATGCAACCAAAAGCCGGAATCAATGCCAAGGGGGATTTGGAATTAGGTGTGTACAATAACAGACTTGACCTTACATGCCGCATAAGCGAATGCTCTCTTTGGGAGAAAAGCTCTAACTCTTACCAACACTAATGACTATGACAGGTAAAAAGATTTATAATTCAGATGGCCGTAGCAGTGAAGATAAGGCCTTGGACAAATTCGCAGAGATGATGATTGAGAAAATCAAGACTTTGCAGAATGACTGGAAGAAGCCTTGGTTTACAGATAAATCCATCTCTTGGCCAAGAAATCTTTCTGGCCGCGAATACAATGGAATGAATGCACTCTTACTCATGATGCACTGTGAGAAACAGGGATATAAACTGCCTGTATTTTGTACTTTTGACCGTGTAGCCGGTCTGAACTATACCAAAGACAAGCAGGGAGTCCGTCAGCAAATAAAGGATAACAATGGGCAGGAATTGCCAAAGGTTTCCATTCTGAAAGGAGAAAAGAGTTTCCCGGTGTTCATCACGACATTCACTGTTGTCGATAAAGAGACAAAAGAAAAAATTAAATACGATGACTATAAACTGTTGAGTGAAGAAGAAAAGAAAGGCTACAACGTCTATCCAAAGCTTCAGGTATATAACGTGTTCAATGTGGCCCAGACCAATCTTCAGGAAGCTCGTCCTGATTTATATAAGAAACTTGCTGATGAAGGAAAACAGATACGTCCACAATCTGAAGGTGAGGATTTTTCCTTTGCTCCTATCGACCGGATGATAAAGGATAACGAATGGATATGCCCCATCAAGCCTACCTACGGAGACAATGCCTACTACAGCATTTCAAAGAATGAGATTGTCGTTCCTGAGAAAAAGCAGTTCAAGGATGGTGAGTCATTCTATACCAACCTGGGGCATGAGATGGCCCATTCCACAGGAGCAGAGAATCAGTTGGGAAGACTACAGCCAACGTCCTTTGGTAGTAAGGAGTATGCCCGGGAAGAGCTTGTGGCCGAGCTAAGTGCAGCCCTCGTTGCACAACGCTATGGTATGACCAAGCATCTGAAAGAAGACAGTGCCAGTTACCTCAAAAGCTGGCTTGACAGCTTGAATGAATCTCCGGAATTCATCAAAACTACACTGACAGATGTGAAAAAGGCATCAAGTATGATTACAAAATGTATTGATGCCATGCAACAGAAAATTGACCAGGAACAAAACATAGAAGTAGTCCAAAGTAATAGCCAAGAGCCTGTGTACTATGCTTCTGTAGCCTACCTTCAAATGGGTGAAGACACAGACAGACTTGACAAGCTACAAGAAAAGGGCGATTATGAGGCACTATTGAAGGAAGCCATTGAGTACGATGCCGGTGATGCCATAGACCTGTCCAACACTTACCTGTCTCCTACAAAATACCGTGGAGATGACCTGTTGGTGGAGAACGAACACTATGCCGTGGTATATAACCCGTCTGTTGGAGGAACCTATGATGTGATGCGTAAAGTCACTGCTGAAGAAGTCAGACAGAACATCACCCGTTACGGATTGCCTGATAACGCCACTGCTGATGTCAAGTCCATTACTGGAAAACAGGAACAGAAAATGGAAACTGTCGCACAAGAAGAGACGCACTACTTTCATAGAGGGAGGTAATTCTATAGACGATTAGTAGGCTGTCACTTCACCATTAATTTGATGAATGAGGCAGCCTAAAATTGCTTACCTGCCTCCGTCGGGGAAGAGGTGCAGAATCATAACAGAAAAACATCCTTTGTCCGTTAACGTAAAGCATAACCGTTCAAAGCGCAAACGCGCTTACAGGTAGGAAAAGAGACAGGAATATCAGGAGAAGATGATTCAGCGAGAAAAGACGATAGCAGAGCTGACAGTAAACGGCAGCAGCTTCAGGGAAAAGGATGTTGCCTTTTTATTGGGTGTTCAACATGACACCAGATATGAATACAGGTCAGTAACATCCAATGTAGAGGGCCGTTTGGACTATATTCTCACATCCATTATAAAATACCAACAGATTGAACTAAAGAAATACAATAATGCCATATTCTATCTTTCGGTTCCCTCCCGTTATCCATTGGCCGATGAGGAACTGGAAAACTTCAGAATAAAAATAAGGGAATTACTGGGTTACGATAATATGCTCTTTGGAATGGCTATAACAGATAGTTCAAATATGAGGATAAAAGCCGTTTTGCATCTCATCCTCAATTGAAGGCTTTTACCGGGAGTAGCTATTACTCCCACCATTCCCTCAGCTTATTCAGTCGTATTTTATAATAAAGTCTTTCCATCTTTCGTATATAAATGTCACGTTCATAAATTGCTCTTTGATCTTTTTGAAATCTGTTGCTAACTGATGAGTGTACATCCATATAATTGCTCATCAAAGATGGTCTCACTATATCCTTTACATTGCGAATATTCATATGCTGAAGCTGGTTTTCAGTGATATGAATCCCATTCTCTTTAATGTGCTGCAACAGAAGAATACAGAGGTCAATCCATTTATTAAAACCGAAATTTCCATTTCCGTCAACAATCAATGAATGAGAGAAATACGCCCTCATACAACGCAACTTATAATATTCCAACTCGTAAAGAAAGCGCCAGTCATATTGAGGGGCAGTTTTTGCGGCTTCAACCAACTCATCAATCAACGGCTGTAATTCCTCCTTGGCCCAAGCGCTGAAACGTTTCTTATGATACCACATGGCACGATGATACGATGCTGTATCCACCATGAGATGTTCCTTCTCATTTTCATCTAAGCATACTTGTTCCCCTTCAGAAGAAAAGGCATAAGGATCCTGAGCCTCCCTTAAGGCATAGAGTGAAACCCACTGTTCAAATTCATCGTCAGACTTAAGTTGCTTAGGAATACACATTCCACGTTTAAAAAGTTCCTTCTTCTCTTCCTCAGACAGATGTGAAACATCAGCCAAGGGGTACTGATAATTGTCTAATTCTAATCCCGTTAATTTCTTCGCTCCATCCATTGTGATATTATTATTTTTGATTATAGATAAAAATCCTATAAGGAATGCCCTTGTTCTTAGCCAGCTCAATAATATGCTGAGTTCCTTTGGACTTACCATCCCAGAAAGCCACCAGATGTGTGGCTATTTCCATCATGTCTTCGTTTCTGAGAAAGCCTGCCATACGATGGTGCAGCTTCCAATTAGCTGGGAAAAGAATCTTTGTCAGTTCAAATTCATCGGCAAAGCGGATGGCAAGCGTATCTGCTCCATCAGCCATTCCCGAAATGATTTTTATATCAGAATCACCACAGAAATCCTCTTGAGCGAACAAATGTCCCAGGCTTTCCTTCATAAACTCATAATCGGTGAAGTCACGTCCACCTGCCACTATTACTTTGGCAGCCTCCCTATAACTTTTACGATACAGGTCTTTCATTATTTCTGCCATTGATTGTCCATTATTCTCCATCATATTCAGTTTTATTACGAGCACTGTTGGTAATACATACATCTACAAAGAAATCATCCATACGCAGCAAATCCGGTATGGAATAATCCTTATGGGTACAAATGTCGTGCACTGCATGGCAAATACAGATTGAATCCAGTTCTGGCCTCATCAGACATCCTTCTGCCCATGTTTCTCCGTCGTCTAAAGTATTTACACAGTCCAGTTCCTCATCTGTCATCGAAGGGTTACATCCAGGTCTGTACGATACAATTGCACTTTCTATCTCTGCCACCCGATGTCTGCTTTTCTCCATCAAAAGACTGACCAATTCTATCATATAGTCAAAATCAGACTGGTAAATCCTATCCTCCTCATATTTCAATACCGAGTCGCAGTCATTGTATGAATATACCAACTTGCCTTCCACATCACAATCGTCACCATCAAGATACATGTTCATATTGGCCAACGACATGCGATACATCTGAGCAGTACGATGATACATCTGGTTAGTCAAATCCAGAAGTCGATTGTTCTGCTTTACAAAAATCTCCATCTCACGTTGAGTGGCCTGAAACATTTTGTCCAAAACGAGTTTTCTACTCATGACAAGACTCTCAACAGTCCTCATTTCCTGCCCGCCAACGTGACGCAGATAGAAGTCCATAGGATCAGTGCCAACATGCAACTTGACAGCACTTTCCACACTCCGCAACATACCCTGCAATTTATAGATATCCGATTCATTGCGAACTGTATCTACGAAATCTCTTGAAGAAAAATTCATTTCTGAAAGGTTTTGAAGTTTACGCTACAAAATTGATTAAAAGCTACGCCGATTTATAGCATAACCTTCTATTTTCTATCAAAAAAAGATACCTACGCAATATTTTGGCGTAGGTTTTAAGTAACTTTGCCATAAATAAAACCCAGAATAGTATGGCACAAAGCTTATTAAGTAAATACGTTTGGATTATAGATACCATTTATAAGGCCGACAGAATATCTTTTAAGGAACTTAACAGCCTATGGCTTGACAGTGAGATTAGTGAGGGAGTGGAAATTCCCAAACGCACGTTCGACAACTGGAGATATGCCATCCAGGATATGTTCGGACTATTTATTGAGAACGAAGGCAAGGGCAAATACCGCTACTATATTATGAATAAAGAGGACATCAGCAAGAATGGTCTCCGTTCATGGATTTACAACACCTTCTGTGTGAGCAACGCGCTGGACGAGAGCCAAAGCATAAAAGACCGAATCTTGCTGGAATACGTCCCTTCTGGCCAGGAATATCTTCAGAAGATTATTGAAGCGATGAAATCAAATCAGATTCTCAATATAACATACCACAGTTATTGGAAAGACGAAGAAAATAATTTTGATGTGGAACCTTTTTGTGTAAAGCTTTTTCGTCAGCGATGGTATCTGGTGGCACGCAGTACCTATACCTATTATCACAAACAGGGACCAAGAATCTATTGCCTCGACCGTATTACGTATCTGCAAAAGAGAGAGGAAACATTTAAAATGCCTGAAGGTTGGTCAGCCGAAGAGTTCTTCGACGGCTGCTTTGGAATCATAGCCGACAATAACATTCCAAAAGAACACGTAAAATTAAAGGTCAGCGCAGGACAGGCAAACTATCTGCGCGACCTGAAACTTCATGAGTCACAAGAGGAAACCGAATGTAATGAAGAATACAGTATATTCACTTACTACCTCCGTCCGACTTTTGATTTTCAGCAGGAGTTGCTTTGGAATGGTGAAGATCTGGAAGTCCTTGCTCCGACATGGCTACGTAAAGAACTGGCGGAAAAGATTAAAAGAATGTATAACAAATATAATATCAGCGAATGAAAGATTTTGCAGCAATAGATTTTGAGACAGCCAACAACCAACGCTCATCAGTGTGTTCCGTTGGCATAGTGATAGTAAGGGACGGAGAAATAACAGACACTTTTTACTCACTGATAAACCCGGAACCAAATTATTATAATTACTGGTGTTCACAGGTACATGGACTTACACGTAAAGACACTGATAATGCCCCTGTCTTCCCTGAGGTGTGGCGGCAGATAGAACCTCTCATAGAAGGCCTGCCATTGGTAGCCCACAACCGTCCTTTTGATGAAGGATGCCTGAAAGCAGTGTTCCGGGTATATCAGATGGATTATCCCTGCTATGAGTTTTATGATACACTCAGTGCTTCACGCAGGGCTCTACCCTGTTTGCCCAATCACCAGCTCCACACTGTAGCCGAAGCTTGCGGATATCAGCTGAAGAACCATCATCATGCCCTTGCCGATGCCGAAGCGTGTGCCTGGATTGCGAGGGAGATTTTATAAATCAAAAAAAACTTTTACCTTTAAATCATATCATTATGAGTGATATAAATAAAAAAGAAATACATTTAAAAGCCTTTTCGGAGTTAAAAGGAAAGATTTTCCATATACCATATCAACAGCGTGGATATAAATGGACTAAATCAAATGTAGAAGAACTTCTGAACGATTTGCGTGAATTTATATCATGCAATAAGGAATCAAAAAGAGTGTACTGTCTGCAACCATTGGCCATTGTACCATTGGGCGATGAAAGGTACAGTGTCATTGATGGACAACAAAGACTTACAACCCTATATCTTCTACACATGTACCTGTACGGTAATGAACCTTACACATTTGAATATGATCGTGACGACAGTAACATTCCGTCAAGAAGTGAATACCTGAAAAATATTGCTTCGGAAAACGAAAAGACAGCGGATAAGAATATCGACTTCTTTTATATCTATACAGCATATCATTATATTTCTGATTTTTTTTTGGATGACAAACTTAAGCAATCCTTCAGGGACTTGCTTGAACGCCCCAAGGATCAGAAGTCATTGCAAGTAATATGGTATGAGGTAGAAAGAGCCAGACAATATGAAACTTTCAGAAATCTGAATAGCGGCAAGATACATCTGACAAATACAGACCTTATCAAGGCTCTGTTGCTCAACCGTGTTTCAGGACTGCCTCAAGTTGAACGGATGGAGGCTGCTGCCATATTCGAAAGAATGGAACGTGACTTGCAGAACGACCATTTCTGGTATATGATTAACGGCAATGAACTGCGGGAAGGACAAACAAGGATGGATTTCTTGTTCAACCTTGTGGCTGGATGCAAACAAAGCGACTATGACATTGATTCAAGATGGTCGTTCAGAAATTACTTCAATGACTCTAAGAAGGAAAATTTATCGCAGAAATGGAAAGCTGTACGACATACTTTTCTAAGATTGAAAGACATGTATGATAACATCTACAGCTACCATTACATTGGGGGCCTCACGTATAATTCAAACAGGAATCCTATCAACAATATAACAAGATGGCTTGCACTTAACAGGGAACTTACTCATTCTGAATTTATCAACAGACTAAGAAGCGAAATCAAGACTATACTTACCAGAAAACATAAAGCCATTACAGAATACAGTTACTATAGCGATAAAAAAGATTTACGTCTTCTATTCCTGATGCATAACATCGAAACAATACTCCAGCGATTTGAACAGCTGCATGAAGACGAACGGTTAAGTCTCGAAAATGAGTATGAAAAGTTCCCGTTCGAGCTTCTTCACAGGCAGTCATGGGACATAGAACACATTTCATCGAATACAGATTCCGACTTCAGAAATTCTGCAGACAGAAAAGCCTGGCTAGAAAGCATAAAGCAAGATTTAGGCAATGAATACACCAAAGATGAAAACAGTAAAATAAAAGAGCTGGAAATGATATACAGTACAAGTGAAAAACGTGAAGACTTTAACCGTTTGTATACAGCCATAATGCGACAATACGATGATAAAACGGACTCTATAAAAGACAACGCTCCTGACGGGAAAGACAAAATGCAGATTGGGAATCTTACTCTTCTAGACAGCAGCACTAACCGCAGTTATCATAATGCCTTATTTCCTCGCAAACGGAGATATATAATTGTTGCCGATGGCATTTCCGATAAAAGCGACAAATTCGAGAGCTCACTCACACCTCGCTATATCCCTCCATGCACACGACAGGTCTTCACCAAAGCATATAACAAGACCAACAAACTATCGCTTAATGCCTGGACGCAGGAGGATGCCGATTTTTATGTAAAAGACATGGAGCAGAAGCTCGGATATTATTTCAACAACGAAAAAATATAAAAGCTATGAATTTCATCGAGTCATTCAACAGTAAAACCATACTGATACCCCTACTACAGCGTGACTATGTACAGGGAGGCAGAGAAGATGTGATAGTGCCATTCTTAGATTCTCTTCTCAAAACCAATCAGGACCTGAACTACATATACGGATATGAGGAAGACGGATGTTTTGTACCGGTAGACGGACAACAGCGTCTTACTACACTTTGGCTTCTTTACCTATATCTGTATTCAAGAAAACAATGTAAAAATAAATTTAATATAAATATCAGATTTGCCTCAAGAGAATATGCCGAAGACTTTTGCGAAAGGCTGTCCCTTCATTTGGAGAAACTGGTCAAAGAGAACGATGCCGATTCATTGGATAAAGTGATCGTCAATCAAAACTGGTTCATCCAATCCTGGCTCAGCAACACAAGTGTAAGGAATATGCTGGCAACACTTAAATTCATTCATAGGAAGATAAACGAAGAGAATTTTGATTCAATATGGAATCGTTTGGTCGTATCGGCAACTCCAGGTATTACCTTTGCATTTCTACAAATGGATGAAAGAAACGGTTTAGACGATGACATATACATCAAGATGAACGGTAGAGGAAGAAAGCTGTCTGCTTTCGAAAATTTAAAGTCGTTTATGGATGAAAATGTGGCTGGATTGTTTTTTGCTGAGGATTGGAAAATGAAAATGGACAATAAGTGGGCGGATATGTTTTGGGATAACCGGAACCGCCAGCAGGAACATCCTGAAGAGATTGACGATGAACAGCTGTACTGTTTATACAATCTCCTCATACTCTATCATATCCAGAATGACGAGCTCCTTGATACGATAATCAGAATAAAGGATGAAGAAACGCTTCTATACGAGGAGTTGACCTCATTCTTCGGAAAGAATGAAAAGACCGAAGTCAAGGATGTGATAAAGTCTGTTATAGAAAGACTGCAGAAAGCAGGCAATTTCCCGCTCACCTGGTTTGAGCGTCTTAACTTGCTATCACCCGGCTTCTTTAAATTTGCTTATAATAAGCTTAACACGCTGACATCATATTGTAAAAAATTTAATGAGATGCAGCTTTACATTGGAGAATCCGATTCCGAAAAAACATCCAGGACCTACCAACTATGTATGTGCGAAGGCTCTTTCGGCAGAACACTCCCATTATTATATGCTTTGTTGGCATACCAGGAAGGCGAAACCGAGCTGTTTGATTGGATGAGGACAATGCGGAATCTCATTCTCAATACTGTTATAGGCAGTGAGGATTTACCTTCAATAATTAAAGACATCGACGCTTTCAGCACACTGTGTAAGAATAGCAATATATATACGGTATTACAATCGGATGATGTGAAGAATGTATTGGATAAATTCAACAAAAGTCAAGTGAAGGAAGAAACCAGAAAGGCTTCTATGCCCGAATTTAAAGATGAAATGATTAACATGGAGAACGGAAGATTCTTCAGAGGTAGAATAGGTATCTTGTTCCGTATGCTAAAAGAGCAAGAAGGATATGACTGTATGTCGAAAGAAAACGTGAAAAGCTATTCATCCGTTCTGCTTGAATTATTCGACGGTAATGATAATGGACTTTCCACAAAATTCGAAAAGGATTACCTTTTACGCAGAGCATTAATGTCTTTCCCTCCATATTACTTTGGGAAAGAAGTAAGCTCATGCTGGTCTTTCAACAATGGTCTAACTGAGTGGAGAGAATACATAACCCAAGAAGATTATGATATAAGCTCCCTACAACAGCTGATGAAAAAATTACTTATCCCTGAATTCAAGTCCGGCAAAGATTTAGTAAACGTCTTATCAGAATATATTACTGATATTTCTTCAAACTTCGAAGAGGATATACGTAAGAAAGATAAAGATTCCCATCGGTATTATTTTATCAAGTATCCTGCTATTTGGGCGTTCATGGATACAAAACGGTGTGTTTGGAACGATAATAATTATGACATCGTGCTAAAATCGGCAAATGGAAATAACAGTAACAGGATGGAACTGCGCACAATATCTTTGTTTTTGGATTATAAAGAGAAAAAGGATTCCATAAATCAACAAGGATGGAGCGTTTCTATATGGCCAAAAGAAAAATCGTGTATGTATTTCGATTTCAAAATCCCCGGAGAAGAGAATAGAACTATTGCCATTGATGTCTATTTTTATGATGACAATGGTAACAGGAATAGTGAAGATTGCTATGCATTCGACCTGTTTATCCGTCCGACTCACTATGATGCCATAAATGATGAAGAAAGAAAATTATTTGCCGATAAGTGCTTCACCCAAAACGAATCGCTGTTCTCATCTATTATTCCAGAATATAGTGAACTGTTTAAGAAAAATGATAATGGCCGTTTGAAAAGCCAAGTCCTTTACTCAAAATATAATCTTAAGAACATACTAACGAAGATTTTGAGTGATATCAGTTCCTATTATAAAAAATAGAAATATTTTCACCATTCCGGCTTTCGTTTTGCTTAGGGTAGTGTTTACATTCCGAATGTTCAGATTTATATGAAAACAAAATTCACATATTCCACTTTACACGAATCCAATAACTTTAAAATCTGGCATATTAAGTAAATGACAGTTATATGGCATCTTGTGGCGAATTGGAATTGAACTGTATCATAGGCAATGACAATGCCCTATCATTATACAGAGGAGTTTTATTTTAAAAATCGATTTACAACTTAAGTATCGAAGAAATATTATGTTTTCGACTGTTAGGATCTAAATCAGATAAGGATGCCAAGCTACTTAATATGTGTGTAGCAAAATATACAATAAAAGGCTTTACAATTTTCAGCAGATTACCTTGTCATCAACACAAATTGAACTAAACCGGATGAGCATGGAAGTTGTTTAGAAAAAAATATAATAGGTAATATAAAAGGTATGCAAGGAAAATCCGAGCATACCTTCTCTATGTAAACCATAATTTGATGGATAAAATACAAATCAAAGTCTCACGACTTTTTAGCAAAAGTTTCGCATTATCTATTATCATTCAGTAAGCATGACCACCGTAAAACGGTTAGAGTCATTGGCCTTAAACTTATCTATTCCACCAAAACTGTGCAGATGAATTAAACCTTCAGGTACCCCTCTATCAATAAGCTTTTGAGCTACATATCTGGCACGACGCTGGCCAAGCTCCTGATTGATGGACTGTGTACCAGTGGCACTGTCTGCTGCTCCGGATATGGTCACTCTTAAATTATGCGCCTTGGATATTTCAGCGATGTCATCAAGGTTCACAATCTGGGATTCATCTACAAGCCTGTCAGAATTTAGCTGGAAGAAGAAGTACACCGGAACACCCACTGTTATCTTTGAATTACCTGAATTTACTATTGAGTCCAATGCATTATTATTTACAGACATAAGATTATCAGATACATTTTGACCGGCAGACAAAAGTGAGTCTGACTGGCAGTTCCCAGTCCGTACATGCGTATCTACAAGACCGACTTTTGCATCATCATCCAAATTTTCAGCTATACCGTCAATACCTGATTTGCTTTCTGGTGAGCCAGACTTTTTCCCGGACAACCGTGCTCTTAGTGAGTTAAGCCCACTATAGTTATTCTTGGGATAGACTGTCAGCACCTCTTTCTCTCTAGACATTTTTTTCTGCAATCGTATATTCTCATCCTTCATATAGGAGATGTAATCTTTGAGATAAGCATTCTGCTCGATATAAGGTGTAGCATCAACTACACGCTTCCATCCAGCCTTTCCTAATGTGATGGAGAGACCGGCTGAGACCGTAAGCATATTATCCTTGAATTTTATAGAGCTACCCATATTATCAAAATTCTGGGCTGTAGTCAGTCCACTGACACCAGCAACAAGTTTTACCCTGTTGCCAATTCTGTAACCTATCTCCAGTCCATAGGTAAAGGCGAACGGACGGCTGCCATCTGAACCACTGCCACATGAGCAAGGATCAGACCAGTCCGCATTATGAATCATACCCACTCCCACATAAGGAACAATATCCCAAAGAGAGAGTCCGTACTCATTCTGACGGAGTCCTGAAGTCAGATTGTACATCAGGTCTGCATGACAGAACTGATACTTCATGGATTTGAACTCAGCGTTCTTGAACGTCAGTCCCTGGAAACCTACACGTCCACCGATTGCGGGTGTGAACCACTTTCCAACACCTACCTTCAAGGCAGGTGTTATCCGGTCGAACACATCACCGCAACCAATGGGTGATCCGAGAAAAGCTGAAGCCCCGCCCTTAATTTCTATAAACCAATTTCTACCCCAGTTGGCTGCTTCGCTTACATTCTTCAGATATGTAGGATTCATAGGCAAGAGCATCTGCTCCTGACTGAAAGTATTTTGCTTATAAATGCTGTCAGTATTGTGATGGATGTTACTTGCAGAGACTGTCATTGCAGCAAGACATCCAGTTAAAAGCATAAGAATATTCTTTCTCATATAGTTTATACTTTAATAGTCGTTGATACTGTCATAAGCCAACAGGCTTACCATTACATTCTCTTCTTCCGTTTGACAGATGGCGCACACATCTTGCGTGCCATTGCCAGACACCTACGTGCCCACTCACGGTCATCATCTTCCGGCCGCCTTCCCCAACCAGTGGAGGGGCCACCGCCACCTCCGTGAGTCTGGGCAATGGTCGTAGCATCGTCCACATAACCGCACACAAGGTTCAAGGCAACCATGACAACATGATTTCCCTGTTCTGCCAGTTGGCAGATCAGTGTATCGTTAAACAAGGATTTTGTTTCCTCCGGCAGATGGTGATAGCGGGATGTGAACTCCTGTGACATTGTGTCAAGCATTGCACCGTTCAAGTGATAGCTCATGTTATGAGCCCATGAAAGTTCAGACTGATTGGCCTTGTCTTCCAGTTCCCTGGCTTGCTGCTCGATGTCAGCCTTATCTTCACGAAGAGCTTCAAGCAACCGGTTAGTCTCATCAAGTTTCTTTTCCTTGTCTGCCAGTTTAGCTTCAACCTGAGCCTTCTGGTATTCGAGACTTTGAATCTTGCGTGCAATCTCTGCACTGATACTCTCGCTGTTGGCCTGCATTTCCCGAAGAGGACGAAGTTCATCTTCAAGACGGTCTTTCTCCGTCTTCAGATTATCAATCATGGTCGTAAATGACTTCTGTTTCTTCTGGGCTATTGCCAGTTCCTCGTTCAGAGACTTAAGCAACTTCCTGTTGTTCTCCAACTGGGCTTCAAGTGTCACACAGGCATTGGCCAGCCATCGTCGGTATTCCTCAGTAGAGCGATGCCTCGCACCAGATTCTACAACCGACACCCCTCTTGTAAGGCCCCATTTTTCATTGACCTTCGCAAGCTCGTCGTGCAGGGCAAGCATATAATTCTTAAACTCCAGACGGTTCTGTCCATGGAAAATCTGCTTGAAAGCAAACTTGCCGTTCTGGTCTATCGGTAGTAGAGCACAGTGAACATGCGGGTTCTTCTCGTCACAGTGAACTATAAAGGAAATGATGTTTTCCTCTCCATATTTATCTGCCACGAAGCGATAAATGTCACGTGCCCATTCTTCTATTTCCGGCATACGCCTTACATGTTCGTTACCTCCTTTGCTCTCAAAGTCAACTACCTGATTGCCGAAGGCCAGCTCACGCATACGGTCGGTTGAGCCTCCGAATATGAAGTTGACCACTGTCCGGAAACGTGGCTCGGCTAGTCCTTCATTCGGATCCTTGATGCCACGTGACGCAAGGTTTTCTGCCATGCGTTTTGTCAGCGGACGCTTCTTATCTATCGGTGTGACTATGCCACCTTTTTGTACCTCGAAATTAAGATGTTCACGGCTACGGTCATAGTTACCCTCACGCATAGCCTGCTCCCATCCTTTATCCGTCCAGGCACGTAACTCCTCATTGCTCGTCTGTGAGAGCCCTTTGGAAGTCTTTATATCCATGACTTGTTTTGATGTAGTACCCATAATGACAATTTTATTTTTTGCGTTATTCTGAGCCTTTTTTCAGTCTCCTTTGCGGTCATACGCACACTTAGAAAACTGACCCAGCTTGCTGTTTATCTGGTCAGCCCTCCCGCCGCTTCATAGCGGTCGGGGTATTAGGCTTCCCGAGACTGTAAAAAAGTGGCACGTGCAAGCACGCTGCCTGTCGTTGCATCTATCCGTTAGCGGGACAAAGACGAAGTGTATAAAAGCGTATGACATGCCGTGCATCGTTAATAAGGCGTTTAATCCGTTCCGTTTTCAATAGAGGAAGTGCCCCCAGGCTTATCATCCGTTCTGTCCTCTACGGGGCTTAAATCAGGTCGAGGAGGGTCATCATAATAAAATGTTCCCGGGTCAGATACGTAGTATTCAAATATGCAGTCAAGGAGAATAACTTCTGCTTTCGTATAACGGGATACGGGTTCTGCCATATAACCCGGCTTTCTGTTTTCACGTATGGCCACAGCCAGAATGCCAAGGATTTCTATTACTTTCTGCCAGTCCCATACATGGTCTTTTCCAAAGAGAAGGCCGATGGAATCCGACAGTTCTTCAGGCATTTCCTTCTCCATTTTCAAGACCTGAAATATGGACTTTGCCAGCGAGTCAAATACTTGACCCTGCTGTTTGAGAACATGTCGGGCAGGTCTGCCTCCGTCGTTCTCCGTTACCGCCAATTCCATAACCTTGTTGAAATAACAATTATATGATTGGGCCACCTGACCGGCAGTGTTGCGTCCTTTAATGAACCGTACAAACTGAAGTGCGTTGAAGTCCAATATATCAGACGGTGTCTCAACAAAGAGAGAAAGGCGTTGTTCCTGGCTTACGGAAAACACATAGCTTTTTGAGAATTGCTCCATGGTTAGATGGCCCAGGTTGGCAAGACCGGTCAGGAACTGACGGACTGTAGCACGTTGCCATTGCCACTTCCTTGCAAGTTCAGATATGGTGGCAATAAACTGGCCGGGAAGTAATTTCAGATTTCCTACTACAACGGATGTGGAATATGTTCCTGATGTCGCTCTGGTGAGCAGATCACAATAGGCTTCCAGTTTGCTGTAACGGTCCTCTGATTTAGGCTTCAGATACTCCAACAGGGAGCGGTCTATGCCCTGTGGGTCATTCAATTCAGGAGAAGAATTGTTTTTATTGTTAGTCATTTGCGTCATTTTTAGATTACATTTAAAAAGTGGGAAAAAAGCAAGCAAGGAATATATATTCCACATGTAAGTGGCATTAATAGTAGTTCTTCATTATCCAGTCCATCTGGCTTTTAAAACTGTCGCAGTCTTCAAGTACGCTTTTCTGCTGAAGGACTCTTTCAGACGGATAAAAGACAGCTGCCACACTTAGCAGGAAAAAAAGCTGAAACACACTGTTCATATAAGGGGTGGCATAACATACCACTGCTATCAGGAGTGTGATAAGCCAAAACCGTTTCCTTTCATGCAGAATATGAAGGGTACTATCGGCAATCCTTCTGTTCAAAAGTGCCAGCGTCAGGATGCTTGACAGTCCAACTGCCAGATTGGGCTCTGTCATACAACAGCACCAGTTGATGAAGATGAGTGTAAGCATCATAATACTTAAATAAAATTTTCTTGCACTGTCAAATACTACCATCCTCCACATGAAGCTTTGCATGCAGCGGTACGGTTTTTTATATAAGCAAAAAAATGCCAGAAGTAGCAGGAACGGGAACAAAAAACGGATGATGGTTAATGTATGTATCATAGTGAATTCATTTAGTTATTTGTATTCTCAACGTGTTCCTGCTCTTTTCTCTGGATTGACTCCAACCGTTCAGCTATGCGCCTGTTCAACCGGACATTATAGCTGAACGATTTCTGGTCAATAGTGGGGTCTTTTGAAAGTTCTTCATCCGTTTCGATGAGAAGATTCAGATAAGAATCCAAATTGGAATCGTGATTCCTTTTCTCATCTCCTATGGCATAATCATCAGTCAATGAAGTCATCTTGTCCAACGTATCAGGGTCAATATCATCGGCCAGGTCATAGGCCCTTTTAATGCTTCTCATAACCATCAGGCAAGAGAATATGAGGAAACACAGTATAGCCTTGATTATTATATTCAGGTCAAATACCATCATCGCCAGTACAGCCAGCAGGATGACTGTAAAATAAAAAACATAAATTTTCCTGTTAGTATTCATAATCGTCAAGTTCAAGTTTTATTATACCGAAAGAAGCTTTCTCTATAATGTATTCGACATCACGCAAAGTGAGCGCATCATGCTTAATCCGTTCAGAGGCTGAAGGGTCTTTTTTGCAGAGAGCCAACAGACCCATGTTCAAATCGTATTCATTGATGTTCCAGGTACAGGACCTCTTGAAACAGTAATGTTCCCTGTAGCTTTTCAAAGTGATAGCTTTAAACAGCAGCGGCTTCAGCATTCCATCCTGAAGTATTCGCATCTCTACCAGTTTTTCTGTACCGATAACCTTTATCCATGTCCTGTTTTTCTGTATGATGTCTGCAATGAGGTAATACGTTTTCCTGTTCATTCAAAGTCCGCAGTTGAAGTCATTCATTATCTGGACATGCTCTCGCTTTTCTATGAATTTTCCACGACGTTCATGTAGTCGCAAATCTTCAAAAATGTCAGCAGACATAACCTCAATGGAATTGTAGATGGTAACATATAACTCATGGATAAGACCGTCCGTATGTGTCTTGCAGTTTATCTTGAACATACGTTCCGTCACCGGATAACAGTAGGCGCAGCATTCATGTCCGTATGCGGTAGCGGATGATGGCACTATGTGGTAAAGAATGGCAAGATCCGCATTCATCTCAAACATGTCCAAAACCTTTTCGAGAGGCTGAGGTTCGTGTACTTCATAAGGAAGTACGGCATAATCTTCGTAAGTCTTGATTTCCCCAAGCCAGTAATTATCAATAATGGCTGGCAACAATATGGGACCGGATGATCTGAATTTTAAAATAGCTTCCTGTAACATGATATTTATATGATTAGATGGTTGATATGTATAATCGAATTAGCTGATTCGGTATTTTTGTGGTCACATCCCGATCGATTAAGTGTTTGCTGTCTAATCTGGAAATGATAGCCGGATAATCCTTTGCCATATCCGTCATAAGCCGAATCTGTTCCGGTGTCAGCATTGTTATGGCAAGGGCATCTATCGAGAGATAAGGTTGTAACATCATCCACAAGTAAGCATTGGCATATTGCGAATCCTTTACTATACCACGTTTCAGTTTCTCATGACAGACTTTGGCATTCAGAAGCAGACGGCGGCCTGTCCTCATGGACATATAGGTAATAGTTTCATCAGCCTTGATTTTACCATTTGATGCTTCCTTATAAATGCTGTCACAAATATTGGCCGTCATATCAGTAATATCCGCCATACCCAAAGCTGAGCACTCGTCAATGGAAGCAAGAAAGCTTCGGAAGAAGAAGTCTTCCATACGGATAAATCGAAGAAGCGCATCTTCTGAGTGTACCCCATGTAATTTATATGAAAGCAGAAACTCTGAGTAATCGGCAAGTAAGTCTCTAATATTCCCGGTATATACAGGAATGCTATCCAATGAGGAAAAGAATACTGTTGCATGTCGCTTTAATGAGTCAAGTTCCTTATCCTGACCATAGATAGAAGTATGAAGTTTGACATATGCCACATCGCTTAGAGTAAAGTTGTCCGCAAGCTCCATCAACCTCGTGCGAATGGAATCCGTTATACTGTCAAACCTCATGGTCAGACCGGCATGAGCCGTAAACGAAGGGTCTTTCTGAATAAATTTGTAGACTGTGTCTGAGCATTCATACCACAGATTGATAAATGAGGCAAGTTGCTCGGCATTGCACGTTTCCTGTGATCTGACAGTCTTATAAAGATTATCGTATTCATTCAGAGCTTCATCAGAGGACTCAAAATCATATTTCTCATGATTGTTGCATGAGTAAAACAAGAGTACAGAGCATAAAAAAATCAAGTGAAAGATTAAACTCATTTGAGTATTTTTTCTTTCACTTGATTTACTTTCTTTCACTTGTTTTCCTGAACCTGCGTCAGACATACCAATCAAACCGCTACTACAGTGATTCTTACCGATTAAATTTCTATATATCATTGGCATAATTTTGTTTGTTATGTGGCAAATGTATAGATAAAATTCCACATTGTCAGTATAAAATATTCAGTTTATACTAATTTATATTTCATACTCATAATAGTATGATTTATAATACATATCTATTGATAATAAGAAGTTGTTAAAAAAGAAGTCGATTATAAAATCTGTCATATCAGTATGATTACCAATATGAATATAATTTATACCTTTGCATCAGAGTCGTGTTCATTATACTCTTGGAGAATTATCATACTATATATTTTTCAAGACAAGATAAGACATCTATTTGATTATCAGTCAAAACCTTTATAATATGGCAAAGATAGGTTACATTATGGCAATATCCCAGTATGACAAACTGGAAGAAGACAGGGAGTGGATGAATAACTTCGGATGTATACGCATTGTAGAGGAGTGCGATGAGAACGAACGCAACAGGCCGCTTTGGAAGCAACTCATGGTTGCCCTGCAAAGGGGGGATGAACTTGTTATCCCCAAATTTTCAAATGCCATCCGTGGCAGTCGGGAACTGGCTACTTTCCTGGAATTTTGCCGGGTAAAAGCTATTCGCGTCATAAGCATACACGACCGGATTGATTCCAAGAACCAGCTTTTCCCTGAAACCAAGCCATCGGATGTGCTGGAAATGATGGGTGCCTTACCTGAAGAAGTACTTGCTTTGAGAAAGACTGCCGAGCATATGGTGAACCTGCAGGCGAAGATGATTGCATCATTACCGAAGGTTTCTTCCACAAAATTACAAAAGCTCGACAGAGAAAAGACAGTTATCAATCTGTATGCAGCCGGTCATCCTATAGATGAGATATGGAGAGCAAGCGGCTTCAAAAGCAGAAGTTCTGTGTTCCGTATTCTGAACAAGCATGGCATCAAACTCAATAGAGGAAACCATTCCGGACCTATCAAAAAGAAAAATGAAGAGGATACATCGAAAGATATGGATAAAAGCTGACTATAATGAAAAAGATACTTTTCCTTCACGGATTCTTTGCCACAGGAAGTTGTCCGATGGCAGTTGCTCTGAAAGAAGCATTTGAAAATCATGCCTCCGTCTTAACGCCAGACCTTCCGCTTCATCCCAAGGAGGCATTAAAACAGGTACGCTCAATCATTGAACAGGAATCGCCCGACCTACTGCTGGGTAACAGCTGCGGATCTTTTCTTGCGCAGATGCTCGCCCCGATAGTCGGCATCCCGGCATTGCTTGGCAATCCGCACTTTGAGATGACGAAATTCTTGAAAGAAAGAATCGGTGAGCATCAGTACAAAGCCCCACGCAAGGACGGCAATCAGACGTTTATCATAGATGAAGCTTTAATCGAAGAGTTTGCCAAACTCGAAAAGATTCAGTTTGACTGCTGTAATCCGTATTACAGAGACCGTGTCTGGGGACTATTCGGCGAACAGGACAGACTGGCTCACTATGAGCCCATGTTCCTGGAGCATTACAACAATTCCCATCATTTCCCGGGTGCGCATACTCCCACAGAACAGGAAGTGAAGACCTGGTATGCGCCCTTGGCCATGAAGATGCTGATGGAGTTTCCTAAAAAAGAAGAAAGATATTTCCGTCATTTCAAGGGTGGTACCTATAAATATATCCATTCCGCTTTTGACAGTGAAACTCAGGAGCGGATGGTTGTATATCAGGCTCTCTATGGAGAGAAATCTTATTGGGTCAGACCGGAAAAGATGTTTTTCGAGACTATAGAAAGGGACGGAAGACGCTTTTCAAGGTTTACGGAAATAGACATCTGAGTGTTTAAGGTTTATCCGCATAGCAGCTATAACCGTACGACTGCAACGAGTAAAGGAACAGAAGACCATCCCTGTGGCTCCTGTTCCTTTGTTCTTATCACTCAATTTCCGACGTAATGAAATCAATGTGACCGGCAAATATATCATCGGCATCAATCTCATGTTCATTGCCCCGGTCGTTTTTCTCATCTCCTATGATGGTTATTCTTCCATCATTGCTAACCCTCACTGCAAGGATTACCACATCACAAGGCTCATCATAGTCATACGCTGCCACTATCGGGCAATCACCCTCAAAGTGCCATTCATAGCCATCGGCAACCTTCTCACCATATTGGCGAATTGCAGAAACGAGCTCTTCCTGTTCGCGATGCTTTACCTCCTGCACGCTATCATAGATTGAAAAATTCTTCAACCTGGTATCCCTTTGTTCATGTACCTCCTTGCCATTCTCTTCATCTATGCCAAATTCATGAAACTGCACCGGAACATAATCTGCAGGAACTGCCATCCATGAAATGTTATTCAAGAAGTAGTCGTGCTCTACAAGGAAAAGTTCAACGTCCTCTCCAACCATATTCTCCGGAACGTTCAAAACATCGATGCGGACATTTGCGCAATCCACAACAATAATCTTCATAGCTGTCCAATTTTTAAGTTATACATTAGTTTTCATCATAAAGTCTTGACAAGAAAGACTGAAGTTCTTTATCCTTTACCTCTCTGAGGGCACAAGATTTGAAACTCCTATCCTGTTCTATCTTCAATAAGCCGAGTCCGTACTTACTCGCATCATAAGTGACATCGGCCATTTCAGATGCTGACATGTAGCCGTACTCTGTTTCATGTAGACCGACCACTATACCATATAGGGTGAAGTCATCTCCTTCGGGCTGTCCTTCCATAATATACCAACGGATATTGCCAAGGTGAAACACTGCGATGCAAAGCGCATCCTTTCCTTTTGCGTCCTGTGAATACAGGGGATAATCACTCAGAGCCTCTCTCAGTTCTGGAGTTACCAGACGATTGTTGAATTTTGTTACTGTCATAATATCTGAATTATTTATTTCCCTTTTGTTACAGCCTTTCAGCTGTGTGTCGGGAAGATTTTTCTGCATCAGAAGTTTGGAGAAGGCAAATAAGGCAAGAATGGCATGAAGAATACTCTTTAAGTGCCTGTCACTTAAAGGAAGATTGTTCACAAGACACGTCTTGCAGTTTGACAGATCCAAGATAACTTCGCTGAAAAATTTTCCTCTGACACGACAGCGGATGTGCTTAAAGGCAGACATATAACAGGTGAAAATCACTCCGGGACTGCATGTAAGAGTGAGATATGGGCTGTATATAACTGATAAGCAATAACAATATTAAGGAATTTTTGGAGGATTCTCGTTATCTTTGTATCGTTTTCCGGAAATATAATGAGTACAGAGCCATTACGACAATATATAGCCATAGATCTGAAATCATTCTATGCTTCAGTAGAATGTGTTGAACGGGGATTGGATCCACTCGACACATGCCTTGTCGTGGCTGATGCTTCACGAACGGAAAAGACCATCTGCCTGGCTGTTTCGCCGGCATTAAAGAAGTATGGTACCGGAGGTCGTCCTCGCTTATTCGAGGTGATTGAGAAAGTACGTGTGGCAAACAGGCAGCGAGGTAACAGTGGAAAATCCTACTCGAAGAAGGAGCTGGACAGCAATAAAAGTCTGGCCATAGACTATGTGGTGGCTCCTCCCCACATGGCTCACTACATAGAATACAGTACAAGAATCTACGACATCTACCTGAAATATATAAGTCCGGATGACATCCACGTGTATTCCATCGACGAGGTCTTCATCGATGCTACCACCTATCTCGCGACTTACAGGATGACTGCTCATGAGCTGGCAATGAAGATGATCCGTCATGTCCTTTCGGATACAGGCATTACAGCTACGGCAGGAATCGGTACCAACATGTATCTGTGCAAGGTAGCCATGGATATTGTGGCCAAGAAGATGCCACCCGATGAAAACGGTGTACGCATTGCCGAACTTGACGAAATGACTTATCGCAAATTGCTTTGGGAACACACTCCTCTCACAGATTTCTGGCGTGTAGGCAAAGGTATTGCCAACCGGCTTGCCCAGTACAATATCCTGACGATGGGTGATGTAGCCAGATGCTCTATAGAACATGAAGGATTCCTGTACCAGATGTTTGGAGTCAATGCTGAACTGCTTATTGACCATGCCTGGGGATGGGAACCAGTTACCATGGAATATGTGAAAGCCTATAAGCCTGAAAGCAAATCATTGAGTTCCGGACAGGTTCTCCAGTCGGCTTACACTACGGATATGGCCCGTAATGTGATACTTGAAATGGCCGACAGTGTGTCGCTCGACCTTGTGGACAAGAGGCTGCTCACTGACCAGTTGGTGCTTACCGTCGGATACGACATTGAATCATTGACCAACCCTTCAATAAGGGAGAAGTACCATGGTAAGATTACAACCGACCATTACGGCAGACAGGTGCCGGTCAATGCTCATGGCACCATCAATATTGAGGAGCCGACTTCTGCAGGCAGTATCATCTCCGAAAAAGTGGCTGAACTGTACGGCCGCATAGTGAATCCTGTCCTACTCGTGCGCCGTCTTAACCTGTCGGTGAATCACCTCGTACATGAGGAGCAGTATAAAAAGCAACCTAAAATCGTCCAACTCGATCTTTTTACTGATTACGAAGAGTCAGAAAGACAGCGGAATGCTGACTTGGAAAAAGCTGAGAAGGAACGCAGACGTCAGGAAGCCATCCTGAGTATAAAGAAGAAGTTTGGTAAGAATGCCATCCTGAAAGGCATCAACTATGCAGATGGAGCTACCCAGAAAGAACGTAACCAACAGATTGGAGGACACCATGAGTAAATATGACGACATAATCAACCTGCCACACCACGTATCGAAGAACAGGACACCCATGTCCATGGAGAACCGTGCCGCCCAGTTTGCCCCGTTTGCAGCTCTCACCGGTCATGACGAAGCGATAGCAGAAACAGCAAGGCTGACTACCCCCAAGAAACTCCTTTCTGATGATGAGATGGCAAGTCTTACAAGAAAACTCACCTGCGTCATTGAACAGGTGCCGGGACAGGAAGAATACACTTTCGTGCATTACGTACCTGATGCTCAAAAAGAGGGAGGCAAATACGTGTCAATAACAGGTACAGTCAAGAAATACGACGAGATGACAAGAACAATCACGTTATCGGACGGGAAAGTGCTTCTGATTGATAATATTCTGTCTATCAGAAGACATGGTACTCCGGAGTTATAACGAGTTATACCGAAGTTTCGTTCACCAAAATACGCAAAGACCCAGCAAGGATAAAAACTTATCCCTGCAATGAAAGCGTGATTGTCCTGTAGAAGCTGATGGCAAGACCACTCCTACTCACCTGTACTTGACTTATATATCAAGATTGCTATCTGTCTCTTCTGAAATCGTTCCGTTCATCTCCATTCCACCATACTTCCACGATGTAGAAGAAAAGACGGAAGACGAAAAAGACAATAACAGTATCAAAAATTTCATTCATACTCGTTCCATTTAAAATCAATACACATTAATAATCGGGATGCTCCTCGCCCGTGCCTTTTTAACGGTGTAGTATGTTCCACCTTTCCCACGGCCATCATAATAGGCAATGAGATATGAAGCATTCTCAACCATAAACTCGTCCCGGTCAAGGAAGCACCTCGGATAATAGCAGTCACTGAGCACAATTACCTTATCAGCCAGTTCAAGCAACCGTCTATAAACTCTTTTATCATAGATATTATATCTCTCTGCCTGGCCTTCAAACGGTATGGCTGCAGTCAGAGATATTCCGGGCAAATTACATTTCAGCGATTGTACCAACTGTGCTGCCATCAGGTCTATTCCCAAAGCAAATCCGGAAATGAAATTCCTGATGCCATGGTCATAGGCTTCGGATATTGCTGAGGTAAGGCGTTCCTGAATAAATTCCCTTTGGGAAAAGTCATAGAACCGATGTCCTGTAAAAGCAGCTGAGACTGTCCTGTCAAATTTCAAATCATTCATAATTGTCATTTTAGTACGTATTTATAGCTTGTTTTGGCAAGGAAGATGCCGTTGGTCACATGAGCTCCGGCCTGTTCTAATTGGGAGACATAGGCATTAAAGGATGCACCCGTTGTGACTACATCATCCCAAATGCAGACCTCCTTGTTCTTGAAGAAATCAGCATCAATCTCAATGTTGTTCTGCTCATTTATCCGTTTGGCACGCTCTTCCTTTTTTATCTTTGTTCCATGGACTGCAGTACGTTCACCGATGACACTCACATGAGAGAACCCGTCAATGGCTCCGGAAAACTTGCATACAAGCTCGGAAAAATGTCTGTTTCTCATTTCGTTACGTTCCGGACTACTTGCAGGGATGCACGAGAATACCACATTGCATATCTTACGGCCAAACTTCTTTACAAGGAACTTTGCCACGCATTTGGCCACCTCCAGGTGGTTGCGGCCATCCTTGTAGTCATAGACAATCTGACGGTCAAAAACTGCGTCCATTCCTATGTTCTTGATGCGTGAAGGAAAATATCGCAAGAAACTAATCAGTTCCTTGTCTTCCTGACCTTTGATGTAAACATTCACTGTGTTCATACTGCACTCTGATTTTGTTTCCCTTTTGTTAAGTCCTTTCGGACTGTGATCGGGAAGTTTTTTCTGTTTTACAAAGTGCAGACAAACCAATACAGCAAGTCTTCAGTGGACAATACTCTTTTCAAGGAAAAGGAAGATTGTTTACTAAGAACGACTTGCCAATTTGGTGATGGATGCAACAACTTTGCAGAAAAAAGTTCGCTGAATCACAAGTAGGAATGAAGACACAATGGTTAAAATACTAGTATATAGGAACTTTATAACTGAATACAATCATTATAACTGTCGGGTGGGAAATGTCCTGCACCGCCAACAGCAAGTACGGCATCAAGGAGCTCTCCACTATCT